>Ga0209387_1000019_pt1 | contig 42920 bp, 39 predicted proteins | sample NCControl_FD_187515 | JGI IMG/M metagenome (GOLD analysis project Ga0209387, IMG submission 187515) | Agricultural soil microbial communities from Utah to study Nitrogen management - NC Control (SPAdes) (version 2) | ecosystem: Environmental > Terrestrial > Soil > Agricultural land | place: USA...
TCTACTTCAGGTGGGCGCCACGCTTCGTGGAAAGAACCGTGTATGGACCAAGCATAGCACTGGGGGAGATGACCACCGATTTTGCTCATCTCGGCGCCAGAATTTCAATGCGTCCCCAGACTTCAAACATGAAGTCGCCTTCATCATGTTCGCCGAAGGCAGGGAAGGAAATTAGCTTGAACGGTATGCTTGCACCCACTTCAAATCCCGTAAGGTCAAACTGTTTGGCGGCAACGTTCATCTCGCCGATACCACCGTCCCGTGCCGCAGTGAGAGGATCCCGAACCTTAGCGCCAAGTCGGCCGTCAAACAGGCCCGTGTTGTCATCGTCGTCGCGTCCACTTACCGAAACAGACAGAATGTTGGGTGCGTCCTCCAATGTCATCTCGCGATTGATCTGATAAACGCTACCGGTACACGCCGTGTTGTTATTGAATCGACCGAGCCCCAGATACTTGCCACTCTCATGCGCGTGATTGGCCCAGAACCACAGATCGACTTCGCCGCAGCCGACGTCGTCGCTGTCATTAATGATCTTGATCTTTTCCCACACGATTCTTACGTCGCGACTACCCATGATGAACCTGCCGCCGTGTCGCCAGAAACTGCCGTCCGGCCCCTTGGCCGTAATCATGAAGTGGTAAGTCGTATTCGCTTCCAGCACGTGACCTCCAGCACCGCGCAGGGTTACTTCGTGCTTCGACTTAACGCCGCTTAGTCCGGGTACCGTGAAAGCCGCCAATTGCGTGTTCGCTGGAAACGCGGAGCCGAGTTCTTGACCGGCCGGAACTCTCACCGGGATATTCGAATTAGGTCGCTGCTTGCTGACTTCAATGAAGAACTCTGAAGGACTCATCGTCTCAAACGAAACAGTGACGGCAGAGTCGGGCTGCACTTTTACTTGCAGGTTCTGAAAGAACTGCGTCGCGTTATCCACAACCCTTGAAGGTCTCTTAGACTCGAACATTCCCGACTTCGGGCCTCCGCCCGCGGGAGGTGGTTCGGGTTTAAGTTGGCCCATGAGCGTAAGCTTCGCCACTGTGGTTGGATTGCTGCCTTTGTCATCGGAATAGACCACCATTCTGAAGTCGTACTTCTGACCCACGTTGACAGTCAGCGCTTTTGTTCCCTGCTCACCTCGTGCGAATTCGGCTTCGTCACCGCCATTAACTGAAAGAAAGATCTCGCAGTACCAGTACTCAGGCCGTGCGCTGAAGCTCACATCAACCGTCTTCTCGTTTTGACCTTTTGGAATAAAGACCGGAAGCGAAACCGGGTTCGCGTTGGGGATGATCTTCGGCAGCACGTCGTCTCTGGTTTCCAGTGGACCTGGAGCCGCAGGTGGAGCCGGTTTGGCGATTACATCTTTTCCCTTACCGCCGACAATGATGATGCCTTGATCGGTCCCTGGCGCGGTCGTCGTGGATGGTGATTGCACCGGTGCATTCTTTTTCCTGGTTACCTGCGCGCTAGTGTTGAGCGCGCACATCAACAACAACGAACTAACGACGCGAACGATTAAGTGTATATTTCTGCTGCCCATCTCTTTTGCCTCTTACTCAAAATTCTGAAGTGAATTACCTCGCGACCACATCGAAGTAGACTCGATAAACTCCGCCGTGGCCACGATGCACAGTGAAAAAGTTGTACTGTGTGCCTCCGTCACTGGAAGACGGCGCGTTCGCCATGCGGCGCATGTCGTCCGTCGAGATGAGACGCGCGGTTGTGCCAATAACATCATCACCGGCGCCCAGCACGCCTTCTACCGCGGAAGACACTTTGAGCATGGAACCTGAAATTGGAAATCCGCTAAGCGGTTCAGTGAAGAGCAAGAACGGGTAAGTTGCGACGAGGGCCCCGTAGGCACCAACTACTGCCGTGTTAACAGCGTTTCTGTACTCGTAAGGATCGCCCTGATCGTGCTCCATAACCGCGACGGTCAAGAGCACGTTCTGAGGTCTGCCTTGATAAACATTTCTTCCGGCATCGACAAAGATTTCACCGCTACTGACACCTTCAAGAATCGCATCGGGATGTTTTTCGGTAACCGTGCCCGGACGACCAGCGGGATCAGCAAAGCTTGCGGCGATAATGACGTAAATCTCGTCCGAACCTGGACCATCAGTTTTCTTGTCGCACCGGAAGCCTCGATAGCGAACGACGTAAGTCGCGGGATTTAACGACAATGTACCTGTGGTCTGCACCCGTTGAGCATTGGAAGTGCGAGCGTTGATGATGTAGTAGTAAGTCGAACCCGGCTCTAATTCCTGATTCATGTCAACGCGGTAATTCCCGTTCGCTTTGTCTCCTCCTGCCGGCCGCGTGATCGATCCTGAGTTCGCAGGAAATCCCCATCGTCCATCCCGGCCAAGCCTTGGCTTCACCGGAGCCAACTCGACGAGGGGCACAGTGTTGGCAAACGTGCTGAATGAAATCGTAACTGTTCGAGTTCCTACTGCTACTTGAACGTTACGAATCAACTCAGTCATTGCTTCGACCTCAGCACGTGAGGGCGCCGTTGCCGGTTTTTCTTCCGGCCTGACCACCGGCGCAGTCGGTTTGCGCATTCTGGCTGGTTGGGCCACTGCAAGGTTCACGAACAATAGAAGAAGGCCGAATGCACAAAGCGTTTCGCAAATGCGTTGTAGATATTTCATTGGTTTATCCACGCAAGAATTACTTGCAGATGATCTGCTGATATCCCTTGCAACCCTTTTCGCAGATCTGGTTGTTTCCTATTGCGCGCGTCGGTGTATTACTGGGCTCTCGATCCGGCGTTGAGTCGAGAGACTCAGAAAAACCCCTGGCTCTGCAAAACGCATCTGCTGACCATTTGCCGCAGTAGCCGATCCCTAACCAGCAAACATCGAGGCGATAGTCTTTCCAGGTTGGATTGCCGAACACGCGCTCCATTCCGATTGCACCGGAGCAGGTGATAAAGGAAAACGTTGTGCAGTTATCAGCGTTACAGACTTGATCGGTGCCCATCAGTCTTGTTTGTGCTGATCGGCCCACAAGCTCGGCCTCAAACGCCGTGGCATTTTCATAACGCCTGCGATTGCAAAAAGCCTGAGCAACGGGTTTGCCGCAATCGGTTCCCCACTTCATGCACCAGTCCAGGCGATCGTCCATGTAGCGCGGTTGCTGGAATATTCTTGATTCCACTTCCGCGTTTGGCGGTGGTGTCTCCGGCGCCGCGACTACCTGCTCGTTCGCAATTCTCGTTGTCGCCTTCTGCTCCGGCACTGTCGTTACAGGCGCATTTCTTTTCCTCAAGACTTGCGGGTGCAGAGACGGCGTCGCGCACAACAGCACGAACACTGTACCGAAGGCCACAAATATTTTTTTACTCTTCTGCATAGCTCTCCTTCACCTTTGTTACTAATTTCCCGTTTCGATCACGTCGAAGAAGATCCTGTAAACGCCGCCATGGCCACGATGCTCGGTAAAGAAATCGTATTGAATGCCCTTCTCGACTGAGTTCGGGCTTCGAGCCATCTCCCGCAGTTCCTCACCGCTAATCGTGCGAGTGACAACGCCTATAAGATCGTCATCGAGATCGAGCGACGTAGCGGCGGCTACCGCGGCGCCGAACATCGCCTGGGCCAACTGAGCTCCTGTTAACTGTGAGAGAGGCGCATTGAAAGCCACCGATGCAATGCGTTGACCGAGTGCAGTTTCAAGACCTAACTTGACACGCTCTGCGTCGTCGAAGTCGTGCTCCATCAACATGACACTCAAGTAAGCAGGTGTAGAAGCATCGTTTCCCCAACTCACAACTGTACCCGGACCCGTGTAGACCTGGCCGCTCCTTACTCCTTCAAGTACACCGGAGCGCGGTTCCGTTGACGTTGAGAACTCGAGAGCATTACTGGGCGAGACCCCGGTGACCGCGAAAAAGATCTCATCTGAGCCTGGTCCATCCGTCGTCCTGTCGCAAATAAAGCCCTTGTAACGGACAAGGTAGAATCCGCTACGCACCAAGAACTTTCCGCTGGTCTGTGCGCGCTTGGGGTTCGAGCCTTCGTCGCTGTGCGCGTTGATAATGTAGTAATAGCTGCCTGGCTCGAGTTCCTGATTCATTTCTACGTAGTAGTAACCCTTCGCCTTATCACCTCGAGCAGGTCTCGCCACAGACCACGAGCCTTTAGGAAAGCTGAATCTCCCGTCAGTTCCGACCACCGGCTTGCGTGAACCTACTTCCACGATCGGCACGGTGTTCGGAAACGCGCTGAACGAGATCATTACGTCACGCACATTGGTACCGACGCTTACGCCGTGAATGGGCGATACGGATGCATTTTCGATTTCGGCCTGAGTGGGCGCAGTCTTGTAGGGCTTCTCCTCTTGCTTGATCACCGGCTCAGTTGGCTTGCGGGGTCTTACTAACTGCGCATCGGTGCTAAAGGCCCAGGTCACGGCCAACACAAGTGCGTACAGCGCCAGGCGCGAACGTTTGAGAGATTTCATGGCTCGATGTCCCTTACGGTTTTTGGCGGATGAGATCGGATGGAAGCTTCGACGGCACTTTGTCGCCGGTCGGTTCGTAAATCACCTCGAAGTTCATCGTCGCACGCGGGTCACTTTGAGTAAGCCTCACTGTTCTTTGACGGTCAGTGAGCGCGCGCTTATGACCCATGGGAACTTCCGCCTGAGTACCACCGAGCCACGGTGCCTGGTCGTTGACACTTGCGGCGATGGCCACTTCCTGATCGAGGGCCAACCCCGAAACGAGAAATTCGCAGAAGTAATATTCGTATTGTTCGCGTATTGTCTCGGGCCGTCTCACCGGGATGAGCACGCCGTCCTGCGCTGGGCGGGCCGCGTTTGCCAGAGAGACAGAGAAGACATCGCAGGAAGACAGTCCTGGTTTGCCGGGAGTTGATTCGGACTTATAACCGTACGACGTTTTGAAACGGATCCTTACCAGCACCGAGTTCAACGGCTGCGCGATTGCATTTGCGGCTGCGCGCGGGTCGAATACGTCCGCCGACTGGCCCGGGCGGCGACGTTCACCAGACGAAGGGCTCGTTGTTCCCGCAGGTGGCTGAGCGTAAGCGGTGGTCGTGCAGCAAACGATCAACAGCAATAGACCAAAAGCGAAGCGTAGATGTAATTGATTTTTGTTCATGCTTTCTCCTTTATTCCTTTCGCTATCACCTCTCTGGATAGCTGATCTTGATGTAGCCATACACTTCAAACATCAGGTCTCCTCGACCACCACCATGGGCCGCGGTAGACACCAGCGTGAAGCGCTTGATTTCGCCGGCGGCGATTTTCGTCAAATTGAATGTTGCACTTGCGCCGTTTAACTCCTCGTCTCCTGTGTCACGTGGTTTCTCGACAGGAGCCGGTTCAAATGGACCAAGTACGTCGGCTCCTTTGTAATCACCTCGATCATCGTCGCGTGCACTGGCAGACAGCGTGAGAATATTCGGAGCGTTCCAGAGTGAGAATTCACGCTTGATGTCGTAGAGATAATCGCTGCACGCTCCGATATCTCCGCGGCCCAGTTTTCGAACTGATATGAACTTCGCGCCGGGTTGCTGATAGTTGGCCCACAACCAGAGCGAGATTTCACCGCAATCGGGAGGGAGCGGGCGTGGTGGATCAGGGTCGCCGTCAGAAATGATCTTGACTGCGTCGATCACGACAGTCACATTTCGATTTATGTTTGTGAAACTGCCGGTGGTTTGGAGTTTAGTTGCGGAATCGTCTCCAGGAATGCTGACTATGTAATAGTAAGTAGTACCTGGCTCGAGCTCGGCGATTTGGAACATGCTCGACTCAAACGTGTAGAGGGTGTTCGCGACCGTCCCGACCTTGCGGCTCAATGGTCCGGTTTTTGACGACGCGAACGCGTTGCCCTCTCCCGCAGTTTCTCCTTCCTGAAAAACCCAACGCCCGCCTTGCTGACGTGGTGAGGAGGTGCCGATCTGGACCGTCGGAACCAGACCAGGCTTGGAAAAGAACGTGATAGTGAAGGTGGTGCTGCCGTTGAGTGAAACTTTTAGGTCTTCGAAGTAAGCGATCATGTCGCTTGTATTCCCCACGCTCGTCCGCTCTACAGCTTTCGATTCAGCAGTGACGGGCAGGTCCTTTCGCCTCGTTACCTGCGCGTTCGCAGCAAACTGCAACACCAAAATAAACACGATGGCCCACACCGATGTGTTGAAGCGATTCATAACTACGGCACCCTCTCTAATGCTTTTCGAGCAATCCGAATCACGTTATTTGGATCAGAGCCACCGGCGACTATCCGTTTGATTCGAAACCCGAGTAAGAGCTGTTTTTTGCGGACGTAGAGAAAATCGCCGTTGTCGTAATGCTGATATGCAGAAGCAGAACCACCAGCAGTGCTTGCTCGTCTTTCCTCGTACTTGAAACGCGACTTGTCTCGGAAGTAAATCGCTTCATCGCCAACGCCATTGACGACTTCGATATCGAAATCACTGTCTGAATAGCGGCGTAACTGAAACGGGTCTTTGGCGGGATCGATTATTAGTTGTCCTTGTTTGGCATGCTCATTATCGAAGTGAAGCCAGATAGCGAGAGAATTATCGTTAGCATCGTCAGGAAATATTCGTTGTTCGTACTTCACCGCATAGCCACAGCCAACCCTGGTCCCGTTGTCGTACCAGCCAGGTTCACCAACCGACACCAACGCGCGATCGTTGTCGTTTCGTTTCCAGATGGCTTCGAGTTCCTCGCGCGTGATCATTATGGAGCACGGGTTGTTGTAAAAAGCGGTGTACTTAAGTGTGTTGTCGCGCTCGAGGATCGCTCCGTCAGTGCGTTTTACAGGCGCCGGCTGCTCACGCTTGATAACCGGCTCGGAAGGCTTGCGCGGCCTCACCATCTGCGCGTTTGCGATACAGCAGCACAGCAGAACTAGCGCGATGGTGAAGATTCCTTTTCTCATCTCTGCGCGAACCTCCGATTACTAAACTGCCTCGAGACAAATCTGCGTCAGCAGTGCCTGGCGCAGCTTCGGATGTGTTTCCGGGTCAGTTGCGATTTCGCTGTATTTGCTGCCGAAGGATGCGGCCTGTTTCGCCAAGCGGTTAAGGTGAATGATTTTGTAGATGACGCCTTGAGGGGTGTACCCGTCGGTCGATGATGGTTCGAATACGCCGTCAGCGGTCAGCAGAAGATTCTTTTCGCGGATACAAATCTCGAACGTCTCGATCATGCGTTTGGTTTGCTCGCCAAAACAGCCGTCTACGCGTATCGCGGCGCTCGCTTCATCCGGTCCGTTCCTAGTAAAGTTTGCTAGCTTCATCAACGTTTGAATCAGCAACACATCATCACGAACGTTTGGCATGTTTGGTCCAACGGGATAGGTGATGTTGTAAATAATGGGCAGATCAGAAAATCCTAAATGTTGCGTGCAGGCCATGTTTTTTTGCTGAAGTTGCGGCGAGTCGCTCTTTTTCGAAACGTTGAGCTAAACTATCGCCAGTTCCCATTACTCTGCCGCCATGCGGCCTCTTCACCTTCCTCCATTGGACTGAGCTTATGTGACCGCCCGGCCCGCGGTCTTTGGATTTAATTTTAGTTTTTCTTTAATGCTGGAAGAGCAGGCGTTGACTGAGCCTATTCCACACAGGGTTTACCTTTTCGAGCAGTTCCGGCTGGATACTGCCCATTTGATGCTCTATCGAAATGGCGAGCCCGTTTCGCTTCCTCCGAAAGCCGTCGAAACTTTGCAGGCACTCGTCGAACGCAATGGACAGATCGTTGACAAAGAGGAGCTCATGCGAATCATTTGGAACGATGCTGTTGTTGAAGAATCGAACCTGTCGTTATACCTGCATCTTTTGCGCAAGACACTTGGTGAACGCGCGGATAAGAAACCTTTTATTGAAACGTTACGACGGAGGGGATATCGATTTTCAGCGCCTCTGAAATGGAGCGAAGGAACGAGCGCGGCCGCGCAGGAAGAATTCATCGGCCGCGATGAAGAAATTTCCGAAGTCGCGAGTTTGCTAGTGAATAAAGGCGTTCGTCTCTTGACGTTAACCGGGGTTGGAGGCGTGGGCAAAACAACCCTGGCGCAGGCTGTGCAGGATCGGCTCAGTGGTCATTTTCAACATGGCGTGTTCTTTGTAGAGCTGGCCGCGGTAACCCAGCCCGAACTGATTGCGTCGGCCATTGCAGCATCACTCGGCGTGAAGATCTCCGGAGATCGACCGACGCTTGAAACACTCAAGGAACACCTCAGCGACCGCCAGTTGCTCCTGATACTGGATAACTTCGAACAGCTTATTCCGGGCAGTGCGCAAATATCCGAGCTTCTCAACGCCGCGCCCGAATTGAGAATAGTAGTAACGAGTCGCGCCCACTTGAGACTCAGCGTGGACCACGAGTTCGTTGTACCGCCTCTTGCCGTGCCATCTGTCGGAACTGCGGAATCAATCGAACAACTATCAGATTACCCAGCGGTACGTTTGTTTGTGGCGCGTGCGCGAAGAGCGAAGCAGGGATTCAATTTGACGAATGAAAATGCTGCGACAGTTATCGAGATCTGTCGCCGGCTCGACGGACTGCCGCTTGCGATCGAGCTCGCGGCTGCGCGGATCAGAGTGATGTCACCTGCAACAATACTCAACAGGCTCGAGCACCAATTAACACTACTTACGGGTGGACCACGTGACATGCCGCTGCGCCAACAAACGATGCGCGCCACGCTCCAGTGGAGTCGCGATCTCCTTGAAGAAAAGGAAAAAAAATTGTTGGCTTGCCTTGCGGTATTCGTCGGTGGGTTTACGCTTGAAGCTGCGGAGCCAGTTTGTGGGCCATTCTCAGAAACGAGCGGAGGGGCTCTTGCCGTTTTAGACGGTATAACCTCGCTGATAGAACACAACCTTCTTACGACGCGAGATCAGCGTGGAGATGATTCGCGCTTTCAAATGCTCGAAGTCGTTCGTGAGTTTGCCCTCGAAGCGCTGGAGCAGAGTGGTAATAAGGAGGAAGTAGATCGACTGCACGCGGAGTACTTCTGCTTTCTTGGCGAAAAGGCTGAGCCGCAACTGCAAGCCGCTCAATCCGCCGACTGGCTCACTAAACTCGAAAACGATCATGACAACTTGCGCGCCACTCTTCAGTGGGCCGCAGAAAAAGATCCGCCGCTCGGACAGCGACTGGCGGGTGCCATCTGGAGGTTTTGGTGGCTGCACGGACATATTCGCGAAGGTTGCGATCAACTAGGATTATTTTTGTCGTTAACACCGAGCGCCGATGCAGTGCGAGTGAAAATGTTATCGGGCGCCGCGCAGTTGAACCGCCTCAAAGGAAAGAGGGAACTGGCCCGCTCGTACAGCGAAGAGGAGTTAGAACTCGCACGCTCAATCGGAGACAAAAAGAATGCGGCTCTCGCGCTTCAACGACTCGGTTTTCTTCGTCTCGACGACGGAGAGCTTGCCGAAGCAAGGTCGCTGCTTGAAGAAGGATTGCAATTCGCACTCGAGCTCGGTGACAAGCAAGTGCTCGCGATGCTCTACAACGGTTTGGGAGAGTTGGCGCGCCTGCAAATGGATTTCGATCGCGCCGCTGAGTTTTATCTGAAAGCGCTTGCCTTCAACCGCGAGGCGGGTGATCGCGTTAGGCAAACCACCAACCTTATAAATCTCGGTGCAACCGCTCTCGTTCAGGAAGATCTTGAGACCGCGGCCTCGTATTACCACGAAGGTCTCGTGATCGCCTCGAACATGGCCGATATGAACGGAACTCTTTATTGTCTCGAAGGCATTGCGGGATCGAGTTGGGCCATCAAGAAACCGGAAACAGCCGCGATGCTTGTGGGCGCGGCCGAAGCGCACCGGACCATCAATAATCTTTTTATCGAACCAGCCGATCGTTCACTTTACGAGCAGTCGTTGAGGCGTGTGCGCGACGCATTGACGGACCAGGAATTTACACGTTTGTTTTCCGAGGGCGGCCGAATGAAACTCGACGACGCTGTGGCGCTCGCACTTTCGTGAGGCGAAACGCATCGGGTTCTCTATTTAGATAGCTTTAATTCCTTAACCAGCCATTCCCCACGATCCCTGGCGATTTCGTTCAACTTCATCTGGTGCGCTTGGTCCAAGTTTACTATAAGCACAATTCGGTTGAATCTCAGTTCAGCCTCGACCGGCCGCTCTCACCGATTTCATGGATGGCAAGAATTCCAATGGCTGTTGTTCCGGACTAAGTTTGACAAATAGCGGCACTGAGAGATGCGAAAAGGCCGGCATCTTTTAGAACCAGAGCCACTCGTGCGGTGGGTCACGAGTGGCTCTCAAGAGACTCGCCACGGTTATTTTAGAGGGCGTGGCGATGAAGGGGCCGACAGAACCGCCCAGACCTGTCGGCCTCTTGCAAGAAAGCGCTGGAGGTCAGGTTTTTACCTATTGCCAGACTGGTAGACTAGGCGTATAAGGTTTGACCAGCCGCTCGGCTCTCACAAGCTAACTAACGCTATCTCGCGCTTCATCAGTTGTTAGCCTCCCTTCTAAAACCTAAACGCTTAGTGTGTCCCTAGACCTTACGTGAATTCAAAGAAGGAGGAACTTTCGATGAAGAGAATGAGCGTTGTTGCTGGTCTCACTCTGACTGTTGCAATGTTGCTTTGCACAGTCTCGGTCTTAATCAGACCCGTATTTGCCGAGTCCTGTAGTGCCAATTGCCGAGGTGGTGGCAGCGTCACGTGCTATGGCCACTCGTGTACAGGGAAGGACAATGAGGGATGCCGGTCGTGGGACCAGAACGGTAGTTTGATCATAGCGTTAGACTGCAACAAGGAAATGGAGATCCTATGAAGAAAACTGCGATCGTTTCTACATGCGTGATTTCCGTGACGCTATTTGTAGCGAGTCTGGTTGTCCTGATTACGCCGGTAACAGCTTACGCAGCTACTTGCACTGCAGAGTGTCGGACAGGGTCAGTCAGTTGCACTGGCGGCGAATGCTCAGCGGAGGACTTCAAAGGCTGCAAATATACATCCGGAGGCCGAGAATACGAAAAGAAGTGTGACCTTGCGGAGATGGAAATTCTGTGACATCTCCATACCAAAGAGCCGTTAACCTCGGGCGTTTATGGAAAAGAACTTACACGTGATCGGTCGATATTCGTGCGCGTTGTTGCTGCTACTAATGACGGGACAAGTCTGTCTTGCTCAAAGCATTCAAGACGAAACCTCGTTCGCAAGGCAACGAGCAACTGAATTCATTGAGGATCTGCCGGCTCAGATCAAAAAAGTTGACGATGCCACAGTAAGGGTATTCTTACAGCTACGGCTTGCTACGTTCCATTGGTCTGAGTTATCCGAACACTCGCGCGATCGAGCCCGCGAACTCACGTTGAGCGGTTTGCGGGATTTGGATGAACACCGATCCGATTTGGTGCCGCTGTACGGAGAGTCATTTCGCGAAGACCTGCTCGCGTTGCTTGAAGTGCACGCGCCTGACTTGGCTGCGCGGTTTAGAGCAGGTGCCGATACTACGGAGAAAGCCACACCGGGAAACCCATATGATGTTGCGTATGCAATGTTACGCACCAAGGGGCAAGCGGCACTCGCGGTTCAGACGCTTACTCGGGCTCTTACTGGTGGTGAAGCTCCCACCATGACGATCAGTTACTTTCTCAGTGAACTACAAAGGCAACAGCCTTCGCTGGTGCCACAACTCCTTTCAGACATCTTGGCACAGCAAGAACGACGACCGGGAACTTTGTCCGTCGAAATGTTGTTCTGGCTGCTGGACCCCTACGTAGGGAGGAACAATCGCGACGATATAAAACGACGCTTCCTCTCGGTCACAGTTGCGGCGACGGCTGAAAGCTATCAGTGGTCCGACTTAGGAAAACTAGCGACCGCGTTTAACCTGCTGCGGGTCACGGTTCCACTAACACAAAAACTTGTTCCTGGGATATACCCACAGGCCGCCGCCCAGTTGGCAACTGTGAGGGCGCGTTTGCCGAATGAAACGGTCGAACGCTCAGCTATCGCCGAGCGAATCAGGCAGAGTGAAGACACGCTGAGCCAGATGATCACAGAGGCTAACTCAGCGTCTAGTCCTTCTGTCAAAAATGATCTACTCATACAGGCTGCCCAACTTGCTCTTACAAAGGGAAAACCGCAACTCGCGTTTGACCTCGCAGTGTCAACTTCCTCTGACGATAAGAGTAAGAGTTGGCGGCAACAGTTTCTGAGTGAGTTGGTCAAAGGTGCAGTTGAAAATAAGGATGCGAAGTTAGGCCTTGCCATCGTCTCAAAAATCGAAATGCCCTTGGCGCGCGCAGAAGCCTTGCAGCGATTGGCGTTACTGTTCTTTAACATGAAAGATCTTTGGCAAGCTAAAGAGTCGCTGTCTGAGAGCTTAAAGCTAATCAGAGCTTCAGAGAACACGCCCGAAAAAGCAATAGCTCTTCTAACGAGTGTTAGAGTGTTTGCGCGGGTAGATCAGGCAATGGTTCCCGACGTCGGAGAGGAGACAATAAAGGCACTTAATAGTCTTCAATTTCCTACGCAGAATGAGAAACCTCAGTCTGAGCCTACCAGAAGGGCTTTAATGTCAGTTGTGTGGAACACAATGCCGAGCTTTGAAGCTTTGGTGCAATGGGATGAACTCGGAGCATTGAATTTTGTAGAGAAGATTCAACGCGTTGAGTTGAGAGCTGTGGCGGGTTTTGGCGCTGCTAAGGGAATCCTCGCAGTAGCAAAGACAAAGGATGCGGTCCCGAATAAACGGGGAGCAAAATTATGAGATTCGGCAGCACTCAAAGCAAATACTACGGTCTGGCCCTATCCGGTATGGTTGTCATTCTTGCTGTATCAAATGTTCTTCTGCTGAGACAAAACTTGCAACTCCGTAACCTTTTGAAGAGGTTCGAACCGGACCGTCTCAAAGCCGGCGACAAATTGGAATCCTTTTCTGCCCTTGGACTTCACGGTGAGAATATAGCGATCAATTTCGCGAGTGACGCGCCAAGACGAGTGTTACTGTTTCTCTCATCCGGTTGTCCTTATTGCCGTGACCAGTTCGGGTATTGGAAAAGAATTATTGATATGGCACCGGTTAAAGGGTTTCAAGTGGTGGCAGTGGCTATGAACTCTGAGGACAGATCAAAGCTAGCCGAGTACTTGAACTCCATGGGTTGTCCGACCGAGTCAAAGACCTTTAGCGTGGCTCTCATACCTGAGGAAGTAAGACAGAAATACAAGTTCAGCATCACTCCAACAACACTGGTAATTTCCAGTGATGGTAAAGCAGACGCCGTTTGGAGTGGAGTGTTGAAACCGCCTGATGTAGAGGCTGCCAGTGCAATCTTGGGCCTGTGAGTCTTTTAGGCTGAACGACCTTCCATTCCCGCCCAAAATTATTGAGATCAGGCTGAGAGCGGCGTCACGGTAGCGGAATTGGGAGGAGCTCACAGCCAAGGCGATTTTTCGTAGGATTTTATATGCTTCTATATGGAGCTTGATGCTACCCCTGCAGATTTATCTGTAGCTACGTCACAACGGCGTCACAAGGAAATTGATCGGGCCGAGCTTGAATGCCTTTGGGAATCGCGCATGAAAGCGAAATTCTGTTCATTGGACGGCGAATCTGAAGCGATGACTCTTTATGTCGGCACGAAACCGGGCCGCCATGAAATCCGCTCGAAATGACATGCAGGTGGCTTGGGCCGAGCGCGCGCGCGACGAGAAACTGAATCGTGAAGTCGGCAATCAAGTTCTGCCAAACTGCTTTCTCATCAGATTGAGATCGTCTTGCCCTGAATCAGAAATTAGAGTGTCACTCCGGCAGGTTCATTCGCCGCAGCAGATCTGAGAAACGTTGGTCTGAACGAAGACTATCAAGGTTGGGGTCGACCTTCAGGCTCACCATCTGCACGTTGCGTTCCTCACGCGCCTTCTCAAGCCACTCAAACGCTCGATCCTTCTCGCCAAGGGCGACGTAAATTTCCGCAATTGAATACGACATCATTGAATACGCCACCACGTCACGTCGCTTCAGGAATTCGTCAAGTATCTTTACCGCCTCATCTCTTTTACCCCACGATGCGTAGGCATGTCCGATGCGAGCCTTCATGGCTACTTCTGCATATGGATTACCTCCTGAATGGTCAATTACTTTCTGATACTCGACAATGGCCTTCTCATACATCCCTTTTTGCTCGTACGCGACTCCAAGCAGGCTGTGCGCCGGAACAAAGTTTGCATCCATGTCTAACCCTTTCTGGAGTTCTTCGATGGCCTGATCATACCGGCGCGCGAGATATAAGGTTGCTGCTCGGGTCATGCTCACCACGAGTGTAAGAGGATCAAGCTCCTGGGCGCGTTTCGCTTCTCGAATGGCCTCATCGTGCCGGCCCATATTTGCTAAATAGATTGCATACCAGTGATGGGCCATCGCATAGTTTGGGTTCAACTCGATCCCACGCTTGAAATGTCTCTCAGCGCCCGCCCAGTCCCAATCATGTAGCAGGTTAATGAATGCTAGTGAACCGTGAGCTTCGCCCAGGGTGTCATCAACTTCTATCGCCCTCATTATCGCTGCCTTTGCCTCGATTGGTTTCCCAAGATAGTTATAGCAATCTGCTAATCCGGTGTGAGCCAAACCGTAATTTGGGTCTCTTTCAATCGCCTGTCGGAAGTATTCGATCCCTCTCTCTACACCATCTAATGTCAGCTTGTTGAAATGGTAGCGGCCTTTTAGATAAAGCTGATAGGCTTCGGTGTTTTCCGTATGGCGTTTGGCAAGTTGCTTTTTCTCCTCACCACTTAACCTTGGCCGCAACCTCTCGGTTACCTCACGTGAAATCTCCGACTGCACCATCATAGTATCAGCAAGCTTGCGGCTGTACTGCTCGCCCCAAATATGGCTATTGTCTCGCGTATCCATCAACTCAATACTAATTGACAGATCATCGCCACGCTGTATGACCCTGCCCGTCAGCACGGCGTTTACGCCAAGTTCGCGCCCTACCGCCTGCGGTTCAATTTCCCGACCTTTGTAACGGAAGACCGAACTGCGCGCGATTACTTTCAGATTTCCCAACTGCGAAAGGTTGTTGATGACACTCTCTGTGATGCCGTCCGTGAGGTATTCCGTATTGGGATCAGCACTGACATTCACAAAGGGCAAAACCGCTACGGAGTCTATGGCCTTGCTTCGCTCGCTGAGCAAATAAACTCCGGTGGCGACAGCTGCAAGGATCACCAGTGCCAGCGCGGCAAAAGATACGAGGCGGAGAGACGCCCGCTGCTGTCGCATTACCGTTTTAGCTGTGGTCGTTCCCGCCACCCTATCGCGTTGGAGATTCCTGAGGTCGATCAGAAGCTCACCCGCCGATTGGTAGCGCCGCTCACGATCCTTTTCTAAGCACTTGCGAATGATTCGCTCCAGTTCCTCCGAGATGTCGTAGTTAAAGCGTGCGATGGCTTCCGGTTGAGAGTGTGTAATGCGCTCAATCATCTCAACTTTATTTGATCCGAAGAAAGGCAGCCTGCCTGTCGCCATCTCATACATCACCACGCCGAGCGAGAAGATGTCCGTGCGGTGATCAATCTCACGACCGCGCGCTTGCTCCGGACTCATGTACGGCACTGTGCCCAATGCTATTCCGAGGCTTGTTTTCATTTGCGTGGAGATGTCGCTGGCAACCTGTTCGACAGGCTTTGTGATCTTCGCCAGTCCGAAGTCAAGTACCTTCACTTGACCTCGGGGTGTGAACATGATGTTCGATGGTTTGATGTCGCGGTGCGTAACACCTCTCGAGTGAGCCTCCTCAAGCGCGTCAGCGACCCCCATGCCGATTTGTATGATCCGGTCTGTCTCAAGGGGCTGTCTGTTGATTTTGGCATCAAGAGCTTGCCCGTCGACATACTCCATTGCTATGAACGTCGTCCCGTCCGCCTCACCTATTTCGTAGACGTGAGCGACATTTGGATGGGTTAAAGACGCAGCGGCGCGGGCCTCATTTGTGAAGCGTCTGATTCGCTCTCGATCGTGAGCAACGCTAATAGGTAGAATTTTCAGCACCACGGTGCGGTTGAGACGCGTGTCTTGCGCAAGGTAAACCTCGCCCATGCCGCCCTCGCCGAGCTTTTTGAGAATCTGGTAATAAGAGATTGCTTGTTCGATCACTCTGCACCAAGAAGACGCCAAAGTTCGAATTAAACAGGCCGCCCGCTAACGACAACCTCAAACTTATGCTCGAGCTGCAAGGGCCCTAAACAGCCCAACCAATTCTCGTGTTTATGACTTGGGTAACTTAAGTTATGCCGTCCTCTTAATTGCTGGGACGGCCGATCTAATGAAGTGCAGCGATCGTCCGCCGTACTTCAACCCAAATTAGCCGCTGGACCTCATACACACTTTTCGGTTGCCGGTGGCGTATCTCCGGGAAGGCTGGCAGTGTGTCGCGCGATGATTTGCCAGTGGCCGTTGCGTTTTATCCAAACGTTAGTGATGCATAACTGCCGTTTGATCTCCACTCCCTCGAACGATGCCTCCGCGGCCATCCGGTAACTTGAAACAACGATATCTCCGAACGCGCGCACCTTCAGATCGTCCTTGTCATATCGCCCTACGATCGCTTTCTCAGCGGCGTGACGCACCTCTGTCATCACCGCTGGTTTGTCAACACAGATGCCAATCGGCGCCGTGACCATGATGTCATCAGCGTAGATGCGATTCAGAGCTTCAACATCGAGGCGCATCTCGGTCTGGGTGAGTTCTTCTTCCAGTTTCAAAATTTCTTTTTCGACTTCGTTCATGTTCATCTCCTTCAATCAATCCTTATTTTCATCCATACGCCGCTTACGAATGGCATTTCATCGTGAGCCGCGTAGCGGCGCTATGCTCTTAGCTAGCTCACAAAAAAGAACTCTTGGCTCTGATAGGCGCGCGCTGTTCTGTCGCCCATAAATGGGTTTGTATTAAGAGGTTACTTGTCTTTACACCTACGGCGCTTACGCTACTTCGTTCTGTTCAGATAAACCGAAAGCGGTTGCCTCTATCGCAAGCCTTTCCATAGAATCACCGGACAACGACTATGATTCCGCACCATCATCAAGGGAGGTGCGTGACGCAGAAGATATGGCGCCGGCACGCCTCCAGTCCTGCGCGAGTTCGGAAAAGTTTCGGAAAAAGTACGGAAGTGACGCATACGGCAATGTTTTGGGATGCACAAACGTCTTACGAGTTTGGTCCTTTTCGGGTGGATGCGCGTGAACGGCAATTGCTGCGTAATGGCGAGTTGGTGCCGTTGCGGCCCAAGGTTTTCGACGTTCTGCTGATGCTGGTGCAGAACAAGGGCCACATCTTGAGCAAAGACGAGGTGATGAAACAGGTCTGGGCCGATGCCGTGGTTGAAGAAGGAAACATTGCGCGTAATATATCTACTTTGAGGAACGCCCTGGGCGAGCGTCCAGGCGAGCATCAATACATCGAAACCATTCCGTGGCGCGGCTATCGATTTGTCGCAAGCGTAAAAGAAGTGCTCGATCGTCCGGCCGGCGCTGCCGTAGGTTCGATTGCTGTCTTGCCATTCGTGAATGTCAACGCTGATCCAAAAAGCGAGTACCTCTCCGACGGAATCACTGAGAGCCTGATCACGAGTTTGGCGCAGTTGACTAGACTGCGAGTCATTTCGCGTAACTCTGCGTTTCGCTACAAAGGACACGAACTGGACGCACAAACAGTCGGGCGCGAATTGAAAGTGCAGGCGGTGGTGATGGGAAGGGTCGTTGAGTCCCAGGATATGCTGTCCATCAGCGTCGAGCTCGTGGAAACGAGTAGCGACCGTCACATTTGGGGCGCGCAATATATTCGTAAACCCAGCGATCTCGTCTCCACACAAGAGACCATCGCGCGCGAGATCGCAGCGAGGCTTTACCCGCTATCAAGCAGTGATCAACGGGAGCTGCTGTCGCGGCATCACACGGAAGATAACGAAGCTTACCTCTGCTATTTGAATGGCCGTTACCACTTCAACAAGTTGAGCCCGGACGGAGTTCAGAAAGGAATCGCTTACTTTCACCAAGCTATCGAGAAAGATCCAAGCTATGCGCTGGCGTATGCGGCACTAGGTGATTGCCATAACTACCTGGCCCAGCGCGACGAAGCGAAGCAAGCCGTAATGAAGGCCTTGGAGTTGGACGAAACACTCGGTGAGGCACACGCCTCGTTGGGCTTCTATCGATTTCTTTATGACTGGGATTTCTCCGGTGCTGATGAAGAGTTTAAGCGCGCACTGGCCCTCCGTCCCAATTATGCCGAGGCTCATCACTGGTACGCGATCTACCTGGCTAATCTCGGGCATCACGAAGCTGCTGGAGACGAAGCGAGACGGGCAGTCGAACTTGATCCGCTATCTTTGCTGATGAACATGACGCCGGCGTTGAACTTCTACCTAGCGGGCCAATACGATCGGGCGATCGAACAACTCAGTAGAGTGCTCGAAATGGAGCCCAACTTTCTCGCTGCTCGCAGTGTGCTGGGGGCGGTGCTGATACAGAAAAGACTCTACGAGGAAGCGATGGCCGAATATCAAAGAGTGTTAAAGCTTCTGGGAGGCGCGTCAGCCCCACAATCCTCCGTCAAAGCGATCATGGCGTACGCTTATGCGCGGTGGGGGAAGCGAAGCGAGGCTTTGCAGCTACTTGAGGAACTCAATGTGGCGGGTACGGCATCGCCGTATTCGATCGCTGCCGTCTACGCCTCATTGGGCGAGAACGAATCAGCGTTTGACTGGCTTAGCAAGGCTTGCGAACAGCACGACCTTCAATTAGTCAGTGTGAAAGTTGATCCGTTGCTGGACGGCTTACGCTCTGACGCACGCTTTGCGCAACTGGTACAGCGAGTCGGGATACCGTCGTGATCTGGTTAGGACCGACCCACTTGAAAACAGAATGTGGAAGGCTGTGACCGCGTTGCCTAATTTCGGGGAAACGACTAATGTCATCAGTGGTGGCGGCCGCTTTACGTCATTTCCTACCCAACTAGTCGTGGCCTGTAGCAAGAGCTTACTGGGCAATTTGCGTTGCTGTCGGGTGGGTCTTCTGCCTCCGCCACTCAAGCTCTCCCGCGTTTTTGAAGATGACCTCCGCGTTGCACCGCGACGACCACATTGCCTACGGTCATAAAATGATAACAAACGTTAGAGTTATCGAATTTCGGTTCAACGTGATGCGAGGTTTCGGAGTTGCCAACCTGCTCGGCCTCTCCGCCGAAAAACTTCCCGTCGGCGGCAAATTAGACGTGTTTCCCGCACTTGGTAAAAGGAGCATACGCTGGTTGATTGGGATTCTCCGGAAGCCACGTCACAACGGCGTCACAAGCAAAAAGAGGGTTGTTGATCTTGCGGCTGTAAGTAATTGAAAGCGGTGGGTTTATTGGTGGAGCAGAGGGGGATCGAACCCCTGACCTCCGCATTGCGAACGCGGCGCTCTGCCAAACTGAGCTACTGCCCCACGCGGAGTGTCATATTAGGAAGCGTAAGTGATCGTGTCAAGGATGCGAGTTGCTGCGCCGTCGGCGAGGCCGCCCAGATCATCCTGAGGTCAGTTTTGACCGGATAAGCGCGATGATCTCCTCAAGTCGCTCGACATGTTTGCCGCCGCCTTGTGCAAGATCCGGTTTGCCGCCACCCCGGCCGTCGAGCATGGTGCAGGCTTCGCGCATCAATGCGTTCATGTCGCCTGGCGCGTCGGACGAGCGGGCGAAGACGAGGCGTGCGGTGTCGTTGTCGCGGGAACCGAGTAAGGCGATTGTGCGTGGGTTGGCCATGATGGCTTGCGCAAGTTTTTTCAACGACTCTGCATCACGACCCTCAAATACACGCATTACGATTCCACCTGAAGCCGTCGCTAATAACTTCTCAGCCTCGACTTCCGCCACCATTTCTTCAAGCAAACGTATCCGGCGGTGAAGGTCTTTCTGCTCTTCTAATAAATGTGCCGTCAATTGAGGTATGTCGTCGCGGCCGGAGCTGAACAACGCCGCGACTTCGCGTGCACTTCGGTTCGCCTTGCGATAATCAGCAAGCGCGCGCGTGCCCGCCACGAAATCGATTCGCGTCAGACCTTTTGCGCGTTCCCACGATCGCACCACGATCATCCCAACCTCACCCGTGCGATACGCATGCGTACCTCCGCATGGCGTCAAGTCGAACCCGTCGATCTCAATCAACCGCAGTTCGCCTTCGCGCGAAGGTTCCTTGCGTAATGACAATTCGGACGCCTCTTCCGACGTAACATTGCGAATGGTGATCGCCCGGTTTTCCCAGATCACATTGTTCGCCAGCTCGACTGCCCGTTCGATCTTCTCAGTCGTCGGCTCCGACAACTCGAGGTCGATTTCGCACGACGTATCCAACACGCGAAACCCGCGAGTCGGCGCATTGAACAGCGTGACAAACGCTTGCGAGAGAATGTGCTGGCCCGTGTGTTGTTGCATGTGGTCCAACCGTCTGGACCAGTCGACGCGACCTCGAATAATCGCATCGCGCGGAGGCGTTACTCCCTGCACGACGTGAAGCACGCCGCGGTCGCCATCGTCAATGCATTCCACGACGCGCATGCCGTCAAGTGTTCCGGTGTCGCTCGGTTGCCCACCGCCAGTCGGATAGAACGCCGTACGATTTAAAACGATCGCGGTCCAACCGCTGACACGCTCAGTGACATCTACAACACGAGCTTCAAACTCGATCAGGTGTGAGTCCAAATAATAAAGACGTTCGGTTACCGGCATTTTTCTGTAAGATAATCCGCGCATGCCTGCTTGTCCACGCAAATCAATCGTCGCACTGGCGGTGATTGCAATCCTGAGCGCCGCTGTCGGTGCTCAGGAACAAGAGCCACCGCTAAGGTCCATAACTTACAAACTCTCAATGTCGCGACCGACGTCGCACCTGTTCGAGGTCATAGTGACAATTGCCGTGCCCGACGAATCAAGAAACAAACCGCTACAACTTCAAATGGCGAAATGGTCGCCAGGACGTTATGGCGTGTTCGACTTCGCGAAGAACGTCCAGGAGTTCCGCGCCAACGGCCGTGTTACGCGTGTCGACGATCAAACGTGGAGCGTGGATCCAGCGGGATCGAATACCATCACCGTCTCTTACAAAGTCTTCGGAAACGATCTCGATGGCACGTTTTCACAACTCGACGAGCGACACGCGAATTATAACGGCGCGTCGATCTTCATGTACGTGGTGGGCCACAAATCGGATCCGGTAAAACTCACAATCCAACCTCCGTCAGGTTGGAAGATTGTCAACGGTCGCATGGACCATGCGGGCCAAACCGAGTGGAGCTTTCCGAACTGGGACGTCATGGTCGACACCCCCACCGAAATCGCGCCGGATTGGACGCAGGAGACATTTGAAGTCGACGGGAAGAAATATCACGTCGTGGTCCATTCGTTTGGCGCGGAAGGTGGCAAGCGTCCGTCGCTCGTGAAAGACATCGAAAAGATCGTTCGCGCACAAATCGCAATGTGGGGAGCGCCGGAATTTAACGAATACACGTTCCTTCTCCACTACGCTGCCGACGATCGTTCCGGCGACGGAATGGAGCATCTGACGTCGACGCAGATCATCGAGCCTGGCGCGCTCGGCGAACCCGGTATGTACGAGGCTACACTCGGCACGGTTTCCCACGAGTTCTTTCACGTCTGGAACGTGAAACGTCTTCGACCGGAAGAGCTTGGACCATGGGACTTCACGCGATCGTTGCGCACGCGCGGGCTGTGGGTCGCCGAAGGTTTCACAAACTATTACGGCCATCTGATGTTGCGGCGAGCGGGTATCTGGAACGACAAGAAGTTCCTTGAACGAGAAGCACAGACAATCGGGCGCATTGAGAGCGCGCAGGGCAGCAAGTTGATGAGCGCTGAAGAATCGTCCTTGTCGGCACCGTTCATCGACGACGCTCCCCACGCGCAGTTAACCAATCTCCACAACACCACGATCAGCTATTACCCGAAAGGCGAACTCATCGGAATGGTGATGGACCTGCTGGTGCGTGGTCGCACCAAGGGTCGGGCGTCGCTCGACGACGTGATGCGCCGGATGTATGACGAGTTTTATCTGAAGAGTCCGAACAGCAGTTACTACCTGCGCGGGCGAGGTTATCAAACGGAAGATCTCGAGCGAATGGTGTGGCAGGTTTCGGGAAAGGACTTCACAGATTTCTTCAAACGTTACGTGCGCAGCGTTGAAGTGTTGCCGTACGACGAGGCGTTTAGTTACGTGGGTTTGCGATTAGTGAAGACGCAGGCGAAGGAGCCGTTCGACGCCGGGTTGTCGATCGAGTTTGGTTGGGTGGCGATGATCGAGAACGTTCGCAATGGTTCACCGGCGGAAGAGGCCGGACTCAGCGCAGGTGACTGGATTGTTTCACTCGCGGGCCGCGAAGTTACGAGAGATTGGTTGAAGACGCTTGCGCGTCACAAGCCAGGCGACTCAATCCCAATTACCGTAAAACGCGATCGCCGAATGATTAAGACAAGCATAGTTCTAAAAGAAGTTGAGCGGTTTGAGTACCGGATTGAAGAGGACCAAAGTGCAACGCCCGAGCAGAAGGCACTCAGAAACGCCTGGTTAAGAGGAACCCGAAATTAAGGAACGATCACTTCAAGTGAATGAGGTGCGATCTCGAAACGCATCGGCAGCGATCCGATTAACTCGCCATCAATTTGGACCTGCGAGTTACCAAATGCGCGAACCTTATCTGTCTTGATGAACTTCACTGCGGGGTTATCACGCGGCATCCCCGCCCGCATCGCAGACGACAACAGTCGTAAATAACGAAACCGGTTCGACGTCTCGATAATACAGACCTCGAATTCGGGCTCGTCTAGTCGCGCTTCCGGGGTGATCGCAAGATCACCACCATACCGCGGCGCCTTTCCGATAGCCGCAAACGTAGCCGTGTACTCACGTCCATCAATCTCCAACTTAAACGGATGCGGACTCCACGACGCGAGATGACTCAACCCCGAAATCCAGAACGCTCCTTTGCCGATTCGTTTTTTCAACCTCGGTCGCACATGACGCACGATCGAGGCGTCGAGACCGATTCCAGCCATGAGGGCAAAGTGACGACTGACGTTGTTCGTCTCGTCGATCGCGAGACCGAGGTGAATCCGTCGCGAGTTACCACGCGCAGCAATTACTGCTGCTTCCTGTTCGTCCAACGGCAGACCAAGCTCACGCGCAAGCACGTTCGCCGTTCCGCGAGGAATGATTCCCAGACGTGCTTTCGTTCCCGCGACACCCTGAATGACTTCGTTGATGGTCCCGTCACCGCCCGCGACGATGATCTCAGACGATCCATTCCGTGCGGCGCGCGCTGCGATCTGAGTCGCGTCATGCGGCGCTGTCGTCGGTCTCAAATCGACCTCAACACCACGCGATCTTAGAAGAGAAGCGATGTGCTCGATGGGAATACGGCGCGAGTTATAGCGTCCGGTCCTGGGGTTTGAAATTAGCGTTGCCTTGCGTGCTCCCACGGATCTTCACAGTTACTCCAACCGGTAATTTGGCGCCTCTTTCGTGATGATCACGTCGTGAACGTGCGACTCTTTCAAGCCGGCCGACGTGATACGCAGGAAGCGAGTCTGCTCCTGGAATTCGCGGATCGTGTGACAACCTGTGTAACCCATGCCGGATCGGAGTCCGCCTACGAGTTGCGTCACCATGTCAGCGAGCGTTCCTTTATAGGGAACTCGACCCTCGATTCCTTCGGGCACCAGTTTCGACTCACTCGCCGTCATGTCCTGGGCGTACCGATCGCGGGAACCTTCGCGCATGGCGCCGATCGATCCCATTCCCCGGTAGCTCTTGAACGAACGACCCTGAAACAAGATCACTTCGCCAGGCGCCTCTTCTGTTCCGGCAAACAACGATCCAATCATCACCACGTCCGCGCCGGCGGCGATTGCCTTAGCAACATCGCCGGAAAACTTCACGCCGCCGTCGGAAATCACCGGCACCCCTGTGCTGCGTGCTGCCTGAACACAACTTGAAATGGCGGTTATTTGCGGCACCCCCGCGCCCGTCACCACCCGCGTCGTGCAGATCGAACCCGGCCCGATGCCGACTTTGATCGCATCCACTCCTGCGTCAATCAATTCCTGCGCCCCGTCGGTCGTGCCGACATTCCCGGCGATCAGATCTGTTTCCGAATGTCGACGTTTGATATCTCGCACTGCGTTGATGACGCGTGAAGAGTGTCCGTGCGCCGTGTCGATAACCAGACAGTCAACACGAGCTTTTACCAATTCATCAGCGCGTTCCCGATAATCACCAGTTGCGCCGATCGCCGCCGCGACACGTAACCGCCCGAGGTTGTCTTTCGCCGCCGAGGGATACTTGATTGCCTTTTGAATGTCCTTGACGGTGATCAAACCCTTAATGTGCTTGTCCTCATCGACGACGAGCAGTTTTTCGATCCGGTGTTTTTGCAATACCGCTTTCGCCTGATCCAACGTGGTGCCGACAGGAACCGTGACAAGCGGCTGTTTTGTCATCACGTCAGCCACGGGAATGTCGAACCGTGTTTCAAAGCGAAGATCCCGATTGGTAATGATGCCGACGAGGTGTCCGGTTTCATCTACGACCGGCACGCCGCTGATGTGAAATCGCTCCATCACCTGTAGAGCTTCGCGCACGGGTCGATCGGGTCGAATCGTGACCGGATCGACGATCATTCCCGATTCCGATCGTTTAACTTTGTCGACTTCCTCCGCCTGCCGTTCGATGCTGAAATTCTTGTGAATGACGCCGATGCCACCCTGTTGTGCGAGCGCGATCGCAAGCGATGCTTCCGTCACTGTGTCCATTGCGGCCGAGCACAGTGGAATCTGCAAACGGATGTTGCGAGTAAATTGTGTGGCGGTGTCGGTCTCGTGAGGAAGAACGTCAGAACGTGCGGGGATTAATAATACGTCGTCGAAGGTCAAGCCTTCGTAAATATCGGATGTGATCATGTCTGGCTAATAATTCCTGGTTCGTTGCCGTTAGCTCTGAATTGTCTATTGTTGATGAACGCCCATTATACATAGAAGCGTAGTATTCGTGATTCTGTGGGACACGGTTCTCAGCGCGTTTTTGAAACCAGTAAAGCGCCGCGAGTGCGGCGGCGGTCAGCACAGCCAGAATCAGAATCGCCAGGATCACAGTTAATAAAGGAGAACGTGTCGCCGGCGTATCGGTGTAGACCTTGGAATGCATTGGCGTGGTGTTGACGTCGTCGGAGCTGTCGCCGTGCTCGCGCAGATATCGCGTGTAACCTTCAATCGCTTCGCGTTCATCGTAGCCGACGCACTTCGCGTAGGCCTTTATAAAGGAGCGATTAAAAACACCTCCGGGCAGGCGTTTGTAATCGTTCGCTTCGATTGCTTCTAAATAATGGACTGAGATTCTGGTTTGATCGCAGATCTCGCGCAGGCCAATACCGCGCTCCTCGCGAGCGACTCGCAATTGTTCGCCTATGCTTGCTGCCATCTCCAATCGCTCATTCCTGGCGTTGGGTCGGTTGGACTGCCGCTAGTATGTAATGCGTACATACTCCCGCTTTTTCGGCACTATAGCCTGCGCTGCTAAACGGTGTCAAACTTTAGGTTACTTCTCTTGCTTCTTGTCGCTCGCGGTGGTACGTTGAGGCCAATCAATGAACCGGTAACAGTCAGTTTTAATTTCTACAATTACAAAGTGAGGATCAAGAGATGCCCCTGGAAGCACTCGGAATGGTTGAGACCAAAGGATTCGTGGGTGCAGTTGAAGCCGCCGATGCGATGGTCAAAGCAGCGAATGTACAACTGCTCGGCAAAGAATATATCGGAGCAGGTTACGTGACGATCTTCGTGCGTGGCGATGTTGGCGCGGTGAAAGCTGCTACGGACGCAGGCGCGGCAGCAGCCAGGCGTGTCGGCGAGTTGATCAGCGTGCATGTGATCCCGCGTCCGCATGCTGAAGTCGAGCGCGTGCTTCCCGTAAATGGTCGCACCGGTTTGAGCCCCGATGAAACCTCGCTGCAAGGTGGCGGCGCACGCGGGCAGCTCGGTCAGGGAGATCAAGGCCGTTCGCTCGGTGCGGGTACACGCGAGGCCAACAAAGAACGAGCAAGATAGTGCTTTGTTCTTGGTGCTTTGGACTTTGTTCGCTTGTGACGGTGCGATTCAACCCTGAGCCTACGTTAGCGAACAAAGAACAAAGAACGAAGCACTAAGTTCGGAGTTTTATTATGTCAGTAGATAAGGATTTAGTATCCGTACAGCAGGCGCGCGATCTTGTGGAGGCAGCGCATCGCGCCCAGGCCGAAGTGGCCCAATTCGATCAGGCAAAGATCGATCGTATTTGTGAAGCCATGGCGAAAGCTGCGTTGCGCGAGGCGGCACGGCTGGGAGCAATGGCTGTTGAGGAAACTGGTTTCGGCGTTCCCGATGACAAACGAGAGAAAAACCGGTTCGCAGCCGAAGACGTGTGGAACTACTTTCGCGGACTGCGCACCAAGGGAGTTGTTTCCGAGTCGAAAGACGTAGTCGAGATCGCAAGCCCCCGCGGTGTGGTAGCGGGCATCATACCTTCCACTAATCCAACCTCGACCGCAATTTTCAAGATCCTGATCGCTATCAAGTCGCGTAACGCGGTGGTGCTGTCGCCACACCCATCCGCAGCGAAGTGCATCAACGAAACAGCGCGCGTCATGCGCGAGGCTGGTGTCAAAGAAGGCCTGCCGGCTGATGCAGTCGGTTGCATGACGTCGGCGACGATCGAAGGCACCGAAACGTTGATGAAGCACAAGCAGACAGCAGTGATTCTTGCCACTGGAGGAATCGGCCTCGTCCGCGCTGCGTATTCGTCGGGTAAACCTGCCTTCGGTGTTGGACCAGGCAACGTACCTGTTTGCGTCGAGCGAACTGCCGATGTGGCGAAAGCGGTGCAGGACATTCTGACTGGAAAGTGTTTCGACAACGGAACGATCTGCGCTTCGGAGCAAGCGGTAGTTTGCGATGCGCCAATCGAGCAGGCGGTTCGCGAACAGTTCAAACTCCAGGGCGCGCATTTTCTGTCCGCGGCGGAAGCCGACCAGCTCGCGAAGGTTGTCGCCACTCCGCAACGATCGCTGAATCCAGCGATCGTCGGCAAATCGGTTGAAGTGATTGCAAAGATGGCGGGGTTGACTGTTCCGCCGGGAACGCGGTGTTTGATTGCGAACGTCGCGGGGGTGGGTCGTGACCATCCACTGTCGATGGAAAAGCTCTCGCCGATCCTCGCGTTCTATGTCGTCGACGGTTTGTCAGCCTGCGCGCAAATGAGTCAGCAGATACTCGGTTACGGAGGCATGGGCCATACGGCGGGTATTCACACGCGATCGCGAGAGGCTGCGGTGAAGTTCGGTTCCGAAATGCCCGCGTCGCGCATCACGGTCAACACGCCGACGACGCATGGCGCGATTGGTTTCTCTACGGCGCTGCCGCCATCGATGACGCTTGGTTGTGGGTCATGGGGTGGCAACGTCACGTCTGACAACGTCTCGCCGTTGCATTTGATGGACATTAAGCGAGTTGCTTTTGAAACTCGTCCGGTGAAGAGTGCACGTCCGGCAGTTGGCGTTCAGCCAGCGTTCAGTGCGGCACGACCAACGCAAGCGAGTGAGCCGGCAATTGCGGGGGCCAAGATCGATCGACAGGAGATCGCTGCGATAGTCGATCGCTTCCTGGCAGGCAAGCGTGTTGAAGCGCCCGCACCGTCTGCTTCGCCGTTACCGCAGCCGCAGATCGAACCGGAAGCCGGAAGTATGTACACCGCGCCGGCTCCTCCGCCAGTCGCTGCACCAGTGAATGAGCCGGTAAGCAAGCCGAAGCAAACAGCCTCCACGAACGGCAACAAAGCAGCGGTCGATTTTATCAGCGAGGACGACGTGCGGCGCGCGATCCAGAAGGGTGAAAAGATTTATATAAATGCTAAGACGATAATCACCCCTGCCGCCCGTGACCTCGGTGAACCAGCGGAGGTATTCGCGAAGGTCTAATGTTTCTGGGAAAGGTAGTAGGCACTGTCTGGTCCACCAAGAAGACGCCTGATCTCGAAGGCGTCAGGTTTCTGATCGTCCATCCTTACGATCTCGACAAAGAACCAAACCGAAACATTGTCGTAGTAGCCGATCGACTGGGCGCCGGAACCGGCGAGATGGTCATGTGTGCTTTTGGTAAGGCTGCTCGCACGGCTATCGGAAACCAGGACATGTCGATTGAAGCAGCGGTCGTCGGTATTGTCGATCGAGTGGATATCAACGAGACTCTTTCGGATGAAATGCGTGAAGCAGCGCGCCGCCTCGCGCAGGAGAATGGACGCCCCTAGCTGCTGACATCTGATTACTCATCGCCAACCACAAACCACTGCTCCCAATGGCCAATGAAGATTTGATTTATCGCATCACTCGCGCGGTTTACGAGCGCTTGGGTGCGGGTGCTGATGAACAGATGGTGGAACAGTTGGTCACGGACATTTATCGCGAGGTCAACTCTTCAGGTGCGGCAGTTTCGTCCAGTGGAGCGACTGAGGGATCCGCGGCGCGTTTGATCATCTCCGTCTTTGGGTTGGACCATCCGGGAATCGTCGCCGGTGTTTCGCAGATCCTTGCCGAGGCGAGTTGCAGCATCATCGACATCAATCAAACTGTCGTGCAGGGAAAGTTTGCGATGGTGATCATCGCCGACGCGTCACGCGCACGCGAAAACACGGCCGAACTGAAAGATCGATTACGCCGCGCCGGTGAACAACTCGGCGTGCGCATCTACGCGCAGCGCGAAGACCTGTTTAATGCCATGCATCGGGTTTGAATTGCGAATTGCGGATTTCGAATTGCGAATTTCGTGAAGCAATGAGACTTGCTACAATTCGCAATCCGAAATTCGCAATCCGAAATCTTCTTTATGTCGGAACCTGAAATCGCCCGTCGTTGTGCCGCCTGTGGAGTTTCCGTGCGTAAGTCGGCAGCGTTCTGTCCGCAGTGTGGCAATCCGATCGTAAGATACCAGGCGACAGGTGACGCGCAGACTGCTCCCACTCAGGCCTTGCACACAGTGGCGACGGCCGATGACGAGTCGCCATCGCAACAGGCTTCGCAAACCGCTGCCACTCAAGTGATTCATCCGAGTTCAAATCCGACTCCTGCCGCACTTCACGGAGTTGCCGAAAACGTGCGCGAGCGCGTGGAGAGGATCCGGCACGTCTCCAGCGTGGTTATCGATCAGGCAGCGTACGATCCGAGTCTGCGTTTTCTCCTCGTCGCTGCTGTGTTGTTTCTGCTGTTCGTTGTGCTGGTGATACTCAGCAAAGTGCTCGGGTAGACGATGGAATACACGCAGGCCGAAATTCTTCAAACCGTCGCGATGACCGAGATGGAGCATCTCGACGTGCGCACCGTCACGCTCGGTCTAAACCTGCTCGATTGCAGCAGCGACTCAATCAACACGATTGCTCAGAAGGCCGGCGACAAGATTCGCACGGTTGCGGCGCGACTCGTGCGAACGGTCGACGAGATTGGCGACGAGTTTGGCATCCGCGTCGCGAACAAACGTATTTCCGTCACCCCCCTCGCGTTGCTCACCGAAGGCGCGAAAGGCGATCCGGTTATGTTGGCCCGCGCGATTGACGACGCTGCGGGAACAGTAGGTGTCGATTTTATCGGCGGCTATTCGGCCCTCGTCCAAAAAGGCACGACGCAATCAGAACGACGGTTTCTCGACTCGATCCCGGAAGCACTCTCGAATACAAAACGTTTGTGTTCGTCCGTCAACGCCGCGACTACACGAGCGGGCATCAACATGGACGTCGTGGGCCATATCGGCAGAATAATCAAGGACGCTGCTGAACGAACTCGAGAAGAAGGCGGGCTCGCGTGCGCGAAGTTTGTCTGTTTCGCGAATGCAGTCGAGGACAATCCGTTCATGGCGGGCGCGTTTCACGGCGTCAGTGAAGCGGAAGCGGTAATTAACGTCGGCGTATCCGGACCTGGTGTGGTCCATCACGCAGTCCGTCATGCCGATCGCAATCTGCCACTGCAGGATCTCGCCGAGACGATCAAGAAACTCTCGTTTAAGCTGGCGCGTGCCGGTGAACTCGTCGGTCGCGAAGCGGCGCGACGTTTGGGACTTCCATTTGGCATCATCGATCTCTCGCTCGCGCCGACGCCCGTTCCGGGTGACTCCGTCGCAAACATCATCGAAGCGATGGGTTTTGAACGCGCGGGTGCACATGGGACGACGGCTGCGTTAGCGTTGATTACCGACGCCGTGAAAAAAGGCGGCGCGATGGCCAGCGGATCGGTTGGTGGTATGAGTGGAGCGTTTATTCCAGTATCGGAAGACGCGGGAATGATCGAGGCCGCACAAGTCGGAGCCTTGTCGCTCGCAAAACTGGAAGCATGGACCAGCGTGTGTTCAGTGGGCATCGACATGGTTGCAGTTCCGGGTTCGACATCCGCCGAAACGATCGCCGCGATAATTGCCGACGAGATGGCCGTGGGAGTCATGAACAACAAGACCACCGCGGTGCGAATCATTCCGGTGCCGGGTCGTAACGTCGGCGACATGGTAGATTTTGGTGGTTTATTAGGCAGCGCGCCAATTATGCCGGTCAGTACTTTTTCTTCCGACGTCTTCATTCGTCGCGGAGGCCGCATACCGGCCCCGATTCATTCGCTCCGCAACTGAGTTATATTGATCGATCATTAGTGGAGGACGCTTGTATGCCAGAAGCACTCGGATTGGTTGAATGTCGCGGACTGGTAGCGATGATCGAAGCGGCTGACGCAATGGTTAAAGCCGCAAACGTTCGTCTGGTCGGTTGGGAAAAGATCGACGCAGGCCTGGTCACGGCGATTGTGCGCGGCGACGTCGCTGCGGTCCGTAGCGCGGTCGATGCTGGGGCGGCGGCAGGGAAACGAGTCGGCGAAGTCGTGGCGACGCACGTCATTCCTCAACCGCATTCAGACGTGGACGAGGGCCTTCCCGTTCTGCACACAGGCGAAACGACGCGCAAGAAGATCAGCGGATCGGTGCGGCCAAAGGGATGATGTCATAGCCCAGGGAGGTTAGCGATGGCGCGAACAACCAAAAGGCCCGATTTGCTTGAGAGGTTCTCTTATCAGGCCACGAAGGCTAGCGGAACCTCGTACGCTTTCATCGTCGCGTTGGCAGTGATCGTGATCTGGGCCGTAACTGGACCACTCTTTGGTTTTTCTAACACGTGGCAACTGGTCATCAACACGGGAACTACCATCGTTACTTTTCTAATGGTGTTTCTGATTCAACGGACACAGAACAAAGACGCCGTCGCCATCCATCTAAAATTGAACGAAATCGTGGCGGCGATGGACGGCGCGAGCAACCGCCTCATCGACGTTGAAGATTTAAGCGAAGCCGAGATCGCGGTGTTACGGAATTACTATCTGCAGCTCATTCAACTCGCGAAGAAAGACGAGAACCTCACCGCGACCCACTCGATCGAGGAAGCCACAACAAGTCACGGCAGGAAGTATAAGAAGAAGAAGCCGTAGTCATTTACCATTTTCCATTTGTCATTTCACATTTTTCATTTGAACGCGCGAGAAGTTCCTAAATGGCAAATGACAAACGTCAAATGACAAAAGGAAGATGACTACGGTTTCTTCACGCCCGTAGCCGGCAGTCGCACGGTCGGAGGTTTCGGTCCGCCGGGCCCGCCGTCTCTGCGAGCGAGACGTCCGTTGCGCGTTAACGCGATCCGCTTATCAGAGCCGGAAGGTTGATCGACGGTGACTTTGATGGTGCGAAATGTGCCATCAGACGTTTTGTTTGTAGGATTGTAGGCGATCACGTACTGAGTGCGGAGATCACGAATGATCTCGTTGGCGATCTGCGGCAACTCGGAAAGCGACTCGGGGAAGAATGCGCGCCCACCAGTTTCCGAAGCGAGCCTGTTGATCAGGTTGACGGCTTTTTGTCGCGGGCTCTTGCGAATCAGTCCCGCCTCTTTGTCCAACTCGTTGACAAACCCGATCACGAAGATCTGCACGTCTTCTTCGCGCAGCCTAGCGAAGAGTTGTTCCTGATTATAGTAGCTGTTGCGGTCCTCGCCGTCGGTGATAACGATCAGCGCCCTGCGACGGCGGTCGCTGTCATCCCCCTTTTTATATTCGGCGACGTGCTCGGCCGACAGATAAACGGCATCGACAACTGCTGACTGGCCGCCTTCGGTGTACATATTGTCGAGAGCGTCCGCCAGCGCTTCTTTGCTCGAGGTGAAATCCTGGACGGTTTCAGTGTTATCACGACCGACGAACCGCACAAGAAACGTTTCGTCGCCCGGTCTGTTGGCGTTGATGATCGTCTTGCCCGCTTCAAGCACTGTTGCTAGTTGCGTACGCAGCGAACCCGAAGTATCGACCGCGAGGCCATAACTGATTGGCACTTCCTCGCGAGTGAAGTATTCGATCGGCTGCTTCACACCGTCTTCGAACACCTGGAACTCGTTCTGGGTCACGTTATTGATCGGACGATTGTTGCGATCGATCACGCGAACATGAAGTTGGACCAGGTCGGCGTTGATTCTGAGAATGTCGCCCTCGTCCATCTCGGGTGGCGGAGTTGGCGTGGGCGTCGGTTTGAGTTTAGGTACTGGAGGTGGTTCGCCCAGTGTCGGAGCGGTTCGACCGCCGGGACGTTGAGGTTGCGGGATTGGAGTCGGGCTCGGACTGGCCGCCGGCGTTGCGGGGGCTGTGCTTCGCGGACGATCCTGACCTTCGACATCCGCGCCGAACACGAATATTGCAATAAGTAATGCGAACGTTCCGAGAATCGCGGTACGTCGCACGTTTAAACTACAAACCAATCCGAAACTCCTCATCACACGAAACGCTCCTCGGACCCGGGATCGGGACGGGAGCGTCAATAGAGCGTTTCACACCGACAAGCGGGCGATGCTGGGGCAACCAGCGTCGCATTTATATGCGGACACAAGACGCACACGTAAACAGATGCAGGGGAGTCAATTCCGCGTTGCCGGGCGCTGGCGGATAGACTTAACGGGCTCCCGACGTGGCGTAGTATCCTTCCTTATACCGAGTAAACAGGCGCGGCAAACCACGTGGTGCGGTGACTTTGACCTTAACCCGGTGCCACTTACCGTCGTTAATGAACGTGTCCGGTTTGTAGCCGATGGAGTACTGGTGTCGCAACTCCAGGGCGATTTGTTCAAAGATATCGTCCATTTCAGCGGCCGATCGCGGGAAAAACGCCTTGCCGCCGGACACACCGGATAACTCGTCCAGAATTCCTTGTCCCTCCATGCCGAGAGAACTGCCGGCGTCGCTGCCACTCAAAATCCCGATTGCGTAGAGCGTTACGTCAGATTCTTTCAGAAGCTTCCGGAGCTCGTTGAACGTGTAGCGGGAGTCGTTGTCCTGGCCGTCACTGATCAAAAGAAGGGCGCGTTTGGGGTGTGCACCGCGCTGAACTTTTTCAACCCCGAGATAGCAGGCATCGTAGAGGGCCGTCTGGCTCTTGGTCTCGACGAAGGTCAGCCTGTTGAGAATTGCGTCGCCGTCGCGCGTTCTGTCGTTCAGTAACTGTGCGCGCGAATTGAATGCAATCAGGAAATACTCGTCCGAGTCATGACTGGTTTGGATGAACTTGGCCAGAGCGTCGCGGGCGCGTCTGACTTTGTCGCCGCTCATGGATCCGGAGACGTCGAAGATAACGCCTACCGAAACTGGCGAGTCGTCGTCGCTAAAGTGGGTGATTTCCTGTTGTTGCTTATTGTCGTAGATGGCGAACGCGGATTTGCTCAAACCGGAAACGTAGCGCCCGTAAGTGTCGGTTACCGTGACCGTCAGGGTGATCAGATCGGTATTGGTAACGAGCGTTCGTTCATCGAGTTCCTTGCCGAGCCTTGGACTTGGCTTTGCTGTTGGCGCAGGATCGGCCGGCGCGGCGGTCGTAGCCTTTTCGTCTCCAGGCGTTGGCTTCTTTTGAGTGGGTTCCTGACTGTTTACTATCAGCGTGAACCCAAACGTCACCGCAACTAGCGACAAGGCTGTTGCTGCCAACTTGGTGGCGTAACGAGTCGGAAAATACATGTCACCCCCGGTTACATGCGACTAAATTTTTAACACCGGTCAGGGTCGTAGAAAGGGAACTGTCAACACAGATGCTCGCAAGGGAACGAGTGATGCCCGATACTGACTTCCGGGGCTTGAAAAGTTTGCGGGGAGACGGCCGCGCGCGTTTCATTATCGGTGTTAACACGGCCATTCTAGGACATCCGTGTTCCCTTTGTAAACGGTTAAGGGAACGCGGATTTCAAGTTATTTCTGCGCGCTGACTAGAGAGGTTCCGCTTCGATGATGCTGGTCGGTAGCTCGGTGGGGATCACGCGGAGGAAACGGAGGTCTGCGGCGGCCAGAAGCTTGTCAAACTGCTTCGCGGTCCGTTCTTTTCCAACGGTCATGACGAGCATTTTCAGCTCCAAGAATTTCGAAAAGTCAGGGTCATTACCTTCGGGAACGACGCAATCGATGATGATCACTCGACCGTCTCGCGGCAGCTGGCTGCGGCAGTTCTTGAGGATCCGAATCGCGCGAGCGTCGTCCCAATCGTGGATGATCCACTTCATGATATAGGCGTCGCCACCGGCCGGAACCGACTTGAAAAAATCGCCAGCCATAGTTGCGCACCGGTCTGCGATCCCAGCCGCTTCGAGTGTCGGCCGTACCCCCGCGATTACTTCCTCAGCGTCGAACAAGACGCCAAACGCCCGCGGATTGGCTTTAAGGATCGACGTAATTAACCCACCGTGCCCACAACCCACCTGGACGATCTTATCGAACCGCGAGAAGTCGTAAAGCGATGTGACTTTTTCGTTCAAAACTGCGGTCATTGCACTCATCGCATCGTCGAAGCCCGCAGCGTCCTCAGGGTTTAGTTGAAACGCTGTCACTGATAGATCTCCTTAAAAATTCACCGTCTTTTGTTCCCAGTTAAGAACGCGAGAAGGCGTGAAAAAAAATACCAAGGCAATTGTTTGTCGACGTGCTGCAACTTCCGGCGAAGACCCGCGTGATATACTCCCGGCTCACTCGGAAGTGCTTATTTCCTAACTATGGCTGAGTTTATTTGTCGATTAGGTACGCCGGGAGGCGAGGTGGTGACGCGCACCATCGAGGCTTCAGGGATTCACGAAGCACGAGCGCGCCTCGAACGTGAAGGCTTTCGCGTTTTCAACGTTACCCCACCGAAAACCTCAGGCGTCACAGCGCTTACGGCTCTTGGCCGCGGCGGCGGGCACCCACGCGTCAAAGCCAACGATTTTCTCCTCTTCAACCAACAACTCGCCGCTCTTGTTCGCGCAGGTATTCCGATACTTCAGGCGATCTCGATGCTTCGCAAGCGCGCAGCGTCAGCCAAATTGCGCACGGTGCTGGGTAACGTTGAAGAACAGATTCGCGGCGGCGCCGCGTTGTCGGAGGCTTTCGCGTCTCAGGGTCCAATCTTCCCGCGTATCTACACCGCGTCGATTCTTGCCGGCGAACGATCGGGCGCGCTCGACGAAGTGCTGAGCCGCTATGTCACCTACATGCGACGCAACGTTGCGCTGCGACGAAAGATTCGCGGCGCACTCGCCTATCCGATGTTTCTGTTGTTTGCGTCGGCGTGTATGGTGATTTTCCTGACGATCTATGTCGTGCCTCGAATGTCGGACCTTTTTGCGAACTTTGGTAACGAACTGCCCACGGTAACGCAAATCGTCGTCGGACTCTCGCGCTGGATGCAAACAAACGTGTTCTGGTTTGCGCCCCTCGTCATCGGCGGGTCAATCTTACTTTTTATCTGGTCGCGGACACCTCGCGGCAAACTCCAGATTAGCGCTTTGATTCTAAAGATACCCCTGGCCGGAAGCCTGGCGGTGCAACTGTCCGTTGCCCAGGCGACGCGATCGTTGGCGACGTTGTTAGCCGGCGGTATCACACTCGTCGAATCGTGGGAGATCGCGTCTGAATCAATTACGAATCTGGAACTGCGGCGTCGCAGCGAGTCGATTCTGCCGATGATTCGCGAGGGGCGTTCGTTTACTGAAAGTTTGGAGTCAGCGGGGTGGATGCCGCTGCTGGCGATTGACATGATTGGAATCGGCGAGCGGTCCGGCAGTTTGCGCGAGATGCTCGATGAAGTTGCCGTCTTTTACGACGCCGAATCCGAAGTACGGCTCGAACAGTTGACGACCACGCTTGAGCCTGCGATTCTTGTGGTCATGGGCGGTGTAGTGGTGACGATTCTCCTCGCAATCTACCTGCCGATCATTCAATCGATATCGAGTGGATCAGGAGTCACCGGGGCCCGTTGACGGCCCAGGCAGAACGCGTTTATGGAGCAAAGGTCCGAGAACGAGAACCCCGTCATTAAGCCGGTGGTTTCTCCTGTCGAAAACGTTGATCAGAACGGGGACCATGAGCCGCCTGAGATGAAAGCGGCGAAGGAACTCGCGCGCCGTTATCGTCTGCCGTTCGTCGATCTCCTGCCGCCCGATCGCGAATCGCCAATCGACTATCAACTGTTTGCTGAAGTGCCCGTTGATCTGATGGTCCGGCACCAGTTTGTTCCGCTCAAACGCGACGGCAAGGGATTGCACATCGCGATGGCGGATCCGACCGATCTCGAGCGTCTCGACGAAGTTTCGGGTACGTTGCGCACGCGTGTGATTCCGCACGTTGCGACCGCCGGTGCGGTGGAAGTCGTTTTGCGAAAAAGCGACACGACGCAGCGCGTGTTGCAAGAAGCGGCGTCGGGTTTTCGTATCTCACTTGTTAGAGAAACCGAGCACGGCGAGGAAGTGCTCGATCTTGATCGTCTGGCGACAGACTCCGACATGTCGCCGATCATTAAACTCGTCGACACGATCATCTACAACGCGATGGAATCGCGCGCCTCCGACATCCACATCGAAACGCGCGACACGGAAGTGCAGGTTAAGTACCGCATCGACGGTGCGCTTTACGCGAAAGTCGATCCGATCGATCTCGCCTATCACCAGACGTTGATTTCGCGTATCAAGGTCATGTCCGAGCTCGACATCGCCGAGCGTCGCATCCCGCAGGATGGTCGTTTTCGCGTTCGTTATAAAGGACGCAACGTCGACTTCCGTGTCTCGATCATGCCGACGATTCACGGTGAAGACGCGGTGATTCGTATCCTGGACAAAGAGCAGATCAACGAAGAGTTCCGCAACCTCAATTTACATGTGGTCGGGTTCTCGGATGATGACTTACGCAAGTTTCGTCGTTACATCGCCGAGCCGTACGGCATGGTGCTGGTGACTGGGCCAACCGGTTCGGGTAAGACGACCACGCTCTACGCCGCGCTGAACGAGATCAGAAACGAAGAAGACAAGATCGTCACGATCGAGGACCCGGTTGAGTATCAGTTGCACGGGATCACACAAATACCAGTAAACGAGAAGAAAGGTCTAACATTTGATCGCGGTCTTCGTTCGATACTGCGTCACGACCCCGACAAGATCATGGTCGGCGAGATCCGCGACACGGAAACCGCGCAAATCGCGATTCAGTCAGCGTTGACAGGGCACCTCGTATTCACGACCGTTCACGCCAATAACGTGATCGACGTGATCGGCCGATTCCTGAACATGGGCGTTGAGCCGTATAACTTTGTTTCTTCGCTCAACTGCGTGCTGGCGCAACGACTCATTCGCATGCTATGCCAGTATTGCAAGCGGCCGTATCATCCGAGCGAGGCGGAACTGGCAGAATCAGGTCTTCGGCCAGAAGAACATGCCGGTCGCACCTTTTATATGAATGTCGGTTGCGATGCCTGTAACCACACCGGTTATCGTGGTCGAACTGCTATTCACGAATTGCTGGATTTGTCGGATAATATCCGCGAAATGATTGTAGAGCGACGACCTGGTTCAGAGGTGCGTCGGGCGGCCGAAGCCGAAGGGTTAACAAGCCTGAGAGAGTCGGCCCTGCAAAAGGTTTTCAGCGGCATTTCGACCTTGCACGAGATAAACCGCGTGACCTTTGTTGAAGAGTTGACCGGTACAAAGTAGGGATTTCGCAGTTTTCCCCGCTGTCATTACTCAAAACCCCCCGACTGGATGTAAAAGTAGCTGGCTAAAGGGAACCAAAATTTTGGGTTCGCGTGTAAGGAAATCGGCAGCGCGGATCTTGCATCTTAGCCGTCTCGGTAGCATTATTAGGGTCGCCATTTTAGGGTCGCTGAACTTTCCACCTTCCGGACGAAAAAGTCATGAGAATAAACACAAGAACTCGAACACTAATCTCCTTCGTTCTGGCCGCTTGCTTGCTCTCGCTGCCAATTACGGCGTTTGCCAAAAAGGGCGAGAAGAACTTCAAGCGTGGCATGCAATATGAGAAGGCGCAGCAGTGGGACAAAGCGGCCCAGGAGTTCACCCTTGCGGTGGCTGCTGACCCGTCGAATATGGAGTATCACCTCCACTTCCGGCGCGCGAGTTTCAATGCGTCTCAGACCTACATGCAGCAAGGCCGGTCGTTGTCCGAGCGCGGGGATTTCGTTGGCGCATACAACGCCTTCCGCCAGGCTTACGGCTACGACCCGGTGAACGAGCTCGCTGTGTCAGAGATGGAGCGCATGCTTCGCTTGCAGGCCGTGAAGGAAGGCAGGACCGGGAATGGGAGTGGGAATGGCAACGGGCATGGCAAGAATGGCGAACCCGAGATCGGTAGTGCGACACCCGCGTCAGGAACTGGTGAGACGCAAGACTTCGCACCACCGTCACAGCAACTGCGAATCATTAACTACAACGGCGATCTCAAGACGCTCATTCGCAGTCTTGCCGATCAATTGAGTCTCAACGTTATCTTCGACCGGCAATCGTTCACGCAATCACGGCCAATCGACATCAACCTGAAAGACGTGACTACAGCGCAAGCGCTCGACTACGTCTTCCTTCAGGAAGGATTATTCTTTCAGAAACTCAGCAAGCGAACGATCCTCGTCGCCGATCAAGCGCGTCGCCCACAGTATCAACAACTCGTGCTGCGCACGTTCTACCTATCGAACATGAAACCGAACGACGCGCGCACGTTGGTCCAACAGGCGATTCCCCCATCAGTCGGCCGTCCACAGACGATCGTCGTGCCTGACGAAGCGACTAACAGTTTGACAGTGCGCGACACGGCAGAGAACGTTCGACTCATCGGCGACCTGTTGAAAAGTATCGACAAGGACCGCGCCGAAGTCGTGATGGACGTAAACATCTATGAGGTGTCGAAGAACGACCTGCTCTCGTTCGGTAACCAGATCAACGCGACGCTCGACAACGGTCTCGGCGGATCGCCGGGCTTCTCGGTGTTGACCGACAACGGCGTGCTAAGTTCCGCTGCTCGTGGCGTCAGCTTGGCGAGTCAGGTGGGCGGCGTTCCGACCTCGTTGGCCGCGGCACTCGTGATTCCGCCTTCGATCCTGCGTGCGTTCCAAAGCAAGGACAACACCAAGCTGATCGCTTCGACTCAGGTTCACGCTTTCAACGGTGAAGAGTCGACGGCCCGCATCGGACAACGCGTCCCAGTGCAAACCGCTCAGGCTTATCCGTTTGGTGTTCAGACAGGCACACCGCAGCAGAACGTCGGCAATCCGTTTCCGAGCGGGGGGTTCCCCGTTATCAACTATGAGCCGACTGGTCTGACTCTGAAGTTCACGCCGCAAGTGTTTCCGAACCTCGACGTGCAAGTGAAGATGAACATCGAGCAGAAGGACGTGCTCGGTGCGAGCACTCTGACGCCGACGTTTACGGAACGCACGATGACCGGCACGGCCCGCGTTCAGAACAATCGCACGATGATGTTGGCGAGCATTTCGACCAACGTCGAAACGCGCGGCCGTCGCGGAATCGCTTTCATCAGCGGTCTGCCGTTGATCGGCCGTCTCTTCAGTGCACCGACGCGCGACATTCGCCACGTCGACATTGTGATCAGCGTGACACCGCGCGTGCTTCGTGCGCCGAATGTAACTCCGCGTGACGAGGAGATGCGTCCGAGCGGAACGTTGCAGTCGCCGACCACTGGATCGCTGGCCGAAATGATTCGTGAGGCGGATCGCGAAGATCAGATCGCCGCCGCGCGATCGCTGCCGCGACACGCCAACATTCAACTGCCGGATGCACCTTTGGAAGTCGCCAAGGCCATCCAGCCGACGCTGAACGCGCCCAAGCCGGTTGTGGACAGCACGACCGCAGCAGCGCCAACTCAAACCGCTACCACAACGATGGCGCCGGCAACGACAACGCAGGTGCAAGTGACACCGCCGGTGCAGGCGCAGAACAACAAGCCGGCAGCGATGGAGGAGCTACCGCCGTTCGTACCGGCTCCGAAGCCGCTTATCAGTGAGAAAGACGCTTCGGCCGTTGCCGCCGTCAATCCGAGTGCCGCTGGTGCTCAGAACGCAGTGCTCACCTCGGCGCCGAAACCTGCGGAAACATCATTCGACACAAAGTTGAGTGCGAAACGTGTTGCGCAACTTAGCTTCCTGCCCGGAGAGGAGTCACTCAAACTGGGCGAGAAGCGTCGTTACGCAATTCAATTAAACTCCGATATTCCGTTAAGTCTCGCATTACTCGCATTGAGGTTTGATCCGAAGGTGGTGAAGGTACACGCCGTTACCGCCGGCACCTTGATTGGTACTTCAACCGATGCGGCACCACTCTTTACACCGTCGATCGATGCGAGTGGCGTGTGCCTGATATCGATCTCTTCGCTCAATGGGAAGATTTCGTTCGGCGGATCGGGGCCATTGATCTTCATCGACGTCGAAGCCATCGGAGCAGGCAACGCCGCGCTCGTGTTCGACAAGGAGAGGTTGCACCTGGTTGCCACTGACGCAAAGGACGTGGTGTCGGAGGTGGTCCAGGGGACCGCAACAGTGAAACAATAAAATGTTGAACGGGTATAGGCAGTACGCAGCCCAACAACGCGGCGACTGGGTGAACAGAGTTAATGCTGGTCGCCGCGTTCCTTTGCGCGCCACGCTCCGGCGAAGAGAGCAAGGCTTTTCGCTGATCGAGTTGGTGATCACCATAACCGTGATGACCATCATGACGCTCGGCGTGATGCCTCTCGTAAAAGTCTCCGTCCAGCGCCAGAAGGAACAACGACTGCGCGACACATTGAGGCAGATCCGCATCGCCATCGATGAGTTTCATCGAGACACGATCGGCATAAACTGCACGGGACAGCTTGGTGGCCAGGGACTGCAAGGAGGCGGGGGACAGGGAGGACCGCAGCAGCCACCCGGCGGTGGCGGCTTCCTCGATCCGCGCAGCAAAGTGGTCATCAGCGACTGCACGATCTTTGGTATCGACAATCCGGACCACTACCCTCCGGATCTGGATACGCTGGTCGAGGGTGTGAATGTGATTCCGCGAGGAGTAGGCGCCGGGCAATTCGGTGGCCAGGGTCTTGGTGGATCGAGACCGATGAGCGAGCAGAGCCAGTTATCGACCAAACTGAAAGTTTACCTGCGGGCCATACCCGTCGACCCGATAACCGGTAAAGCTGAGTGGGACCTACGATCCTCTTACGATCCTGCCGACGCGAATTCCTGGGGCGGTGAAAACGTCTTTGACGTGCGTTCGAAGTCAAAAGAGACAGCATTAAACGGAGAGCAGTACAGTGATTGGTAAGTTTCAAGACAAGGGTTCACGTTCATTCGCGGCGGCAGGCTTTACGTTGCTCGAGCTGATGATCGTGATTGCGATCGTTATCATTCTTGCTTCTATTGCATTGCCGCAGTACCAGCGGACGATCATGCACACGCGCGAGACGGTGTTGCGTGACAACCTCTGGAAAATGCGTTCGCTGATCGACCAGTTCGCGGCCGACAAAGGACGGTTGCCACAGTCGCTCGACGAGATCGTCAGCGAGGGTTACATGCGCGAAGTCCCGGTCGATCCGATGACGGGACAAAAGGATTGGGCGCCGACAATGGGTGAAGATCCGAATTCGCTCGACGGTGGTTCTGGTTTAACTGACATTCACAGCGCTTCTGCCGACACGTCGTCACAGGGTAATACTTACAGCGAATGGTGAGCAGAGGTCTTTGGTCTTAGGTCTTTGGTTATTGTGCTTGGTACTTTGTACTTAGTTTTTCCCGAACGTGCGGATAGGTTTACAGCATAGAGATCAAAACACAGCACAAAGTACAAAGCTCTAAGTACAAAGCACAAAGATCCAAGACCTGAGACCAAAGTCCAAAATGCCTAACGTCGTTTCCAAACTTGTCAATCCCCGCTATCCAGCCACGGCCATCGGCCTCGAGCAGGGAGTCGCCTCCGTGGTCCATCTCGAACGCGTAAAGGACGGCACGTCCCGGCTTCGTCGCGCAGCGACTTTCAACATCGCCGAATCTCTCGTTCGGCCCAGCTTTGACGAACCAAATATCGAAGACCGCGCGCAACTCGCGACCGTGCTGAACGATCTCGCCGGGAGTGCCGGTCTCTTGCGACAGAAACGTTGGTCCTTGAGTTTGCCGGAAGCAACTACGCGCACACTCGTCGTCACGAATGATAGTGGTGCGCAGTCCGGCGCCGAGATGCAGGAAGTATTGAACTGGAAAATCGAACGCGGCTTTGGCGCGCCGCTCGAAGAGCTTTCTGTCTCGAGAGAGAAGATCCAAAAGGATCCGCAGGGACGTGATCGTTACCTCGTCGTCGCGGTAAGGAAAGATGTACTGGCGGAATATGAATCGGTCCTTCATTCGCTCGGATGGCGGACCGGTTTGATTCTGCCGCGTCATCTTGGCGAGGCCCAGTGGCTGGTACGAAACGGCGGCGGCGGCGATTCGCTCTTGTTGAGCGGTTTTGGCCAGGGATTCACCGGCGTGATC
>Ga0209387_1000020_pt1 | contig 42134 bp, 32 predicted proteins | sample NCControl_FD_187515 | JGI IMG/M metagenome (GOLD analysis project Ga0209387, IMG submission 187515) | Agricultural soil microbial communities from Utah to study Nitrogen management - NC Control (SPAdes) (version 2) | ecosystem: Environmental > Terrestrial > Soil > Agricultural land | place: USA...
CGCCCAGCGGACGCACCGGCAGCGGATCGCCCGGCACCAGGCGGAAGAGGTCGAAGGCATGCACCATGCCGACCAGCTCGTCGAGGGTGCCCCGGTACACCGGCAGGCGGGTGTAGCCGCTCTGCATGAACGCGGCGCGTACTTCCTCCACCTGGGCTTCTTCCGGAATCGCCACCAGCTCGGTGCGCGGGGTCATCACGCTTCGCACGCTGCGCTGGGAGAAGTTGATCACCCCGCCGACCCGGAGCAGCTCGTCGTCGGGCGCGGCCCCGCTCCGGGCCCGCTCCCGCCACATCTCGGTGATCAGGCTTTCCGGGCGCACCCGGGGCGTGGGAAGGATCCCGGCCAGTACCGCGGCCCAGGGCCGCAGGATCGGACGAAACTGCTCCGCCACCTTCGCGGCGCGGCGATAGGTGAGAAACCGGGGGAGGAAATAGCCGCTCAGCAGGACCGAGGGCACCGCGAAAAGCACCAGCAGCAGGATGAGCCGCGGCAGCGTGGCGCCGGCGAACAGCCCGGGAAACACCGCGCCCAGCATGGCGATGCCCAGGGTGGTCGTCACCGACGCCGCTGCGAGGTCCCGCTCCAGCGGCGCCAGCCACGCCAGCGAATCCTTGCCGCCCCGCAGCCGGCGCGCGACCACTTCGGCCAGCCGGCTCCGGCTCGAGGTGATCATCGCGGCCGCGGTGGTCGCGCCGAACACGGTGAGCAGGAGCCCGATCAGCACCACGGTCCAGATCATGGCTGCGGCTCCGTCACGGCCGGTTCGGGCGACGGGGACACTTCGGATCGCACCGTCACCCGGCGCACCCGCCGCCGGGTGACCTGGTCCACGGTGAGGCGGTACCCGTCGAGCGCCAGGGTCTCCCCAGCCTTGGGAACCCGGCCCAGGGCCGCGAGAACCAGTCCGCCGACGGTGCTCACGTCTTCCCGGGCAAAGCTGTGCCCGAGCTCGCTCTCCAGGTCGGCCAGCGACACGCCGCCCTGCACCGCCCAGCCTCCCTCGGGAAGCCGCTGCACCGGGGCGTCTTCGTCGGTGTCGTATTCGTCGCGAATCTCCCCCACGATCTGCTCCAGCACGTCTTCCAGCGTCACCAGGCCGGAGGTGCCGCCGAACTCGTCCACCACGACCACGAGGTGGCTGGCGCTGCGCTGGAAATCCCGGAGCTGGCGGTCGAGGCTCTTGGCCTCCGGCACGCATTCCACCGGCCGGATCAGCGGGTGCCAGTCGGCCGGCCCGGCGTCGGGACCGAGGCCGGGCAGCATGTCCTTGGCATAGATCACGCCGGTCACCGAGTCGGGATCGCCATCCACCACCAGGAGGCGGGAGTGCTCGGCCTGACGGAAAGTCTCGACGACCTGGTCCCGGGTTGCCGAGAAATCCACCGAGATAATGTCGAGCCGGGGCGTCATCACGTCCGACACCGTCATCTCGGCCATCGCCAGCACGCCGGTCAGCATCTGGCGCTCGGCGCTCTGGCTGTCCCGCGGCGGCGCGCGACGGGGACGGAAGCCCCGGTCCACCCAGGAGACCGCGGTGAGCAGCGGGCGAAACAGGGTGAGAGTGCCCTGGACGAAGCGACCGTCGAAGCTCACCAGGCCGGGCTCGTTGGCGGCCCAGAGCCGGGGCGCGAGGTCGCCCAGGATCCAGACCAGGAACACCGCCAGCAGGTAGCGAAAGAGCGCCTCCGAGGGCGCCCAGGCCCACCAGGCCAGCGCGGTCCCGGCCAGCGCCGCTCCGATGGCGAGCAGGGCGAGGTGCAGGACGTGCAGGCTCCGCGCCGGGGGCAGCGAGCCGGTGGTGGTGCCGGTGGGGGTGAGCAGCCGGGGCATCCCGGCGTCGTCCTGCTCGGCCAGGGCCAGCGCCGCGGCCCACAGGGTGAACAGGCCGGCCAGCAGCGGAGCCACCCAGAGTTGCAGCGCCGCGAGAATGGAGCCGATCATCGGGTCCCGCGCACGTAGCGCTCCTGGCGGCGCCACATCGGAGACGCGGTGCGGCGGGGTCCTTCCGGGTGATCGTAGCCCAGCAGGTGCAGCACCCCGTGAACCACCAGCCGCTTGAGCTCCTGCCGGAGGGGAAGCCCGCGGGCCCGCGCCTCGCGCGCCGCCACCCAGGGGCAGATGTAGATGTCGCCGGTGGGGGCGCCGTCCGGACCGGCCAGCGCGAACGCCAGTACGTCGGTTGGCTCGTTCCGCCCTTTCCAGCGGGCGTTCAGGCTGCGCATGCGTTCCCGCCCCACGAAGGAGACCGACACGAGGGCCGAGCGCTTCTCACCGCGGAGTACGGCTTCCACTGTGTGGGTCACGGCAGAACGGGCCAGGGGATGGGAACGGCCCGCCACCGCAATGACCGGATTGCGCCGTTGCGCCGTTGCGCGGTTGCGCCCGTGATTATCCGTTCTGATCCTCGGCATACGCTTTGATGATCTCGCGCACCAGCCGGTGCCGGACCACGTCGCTCTCGCCGAGATAGCAGAAGGAAATCCCTTCGATGCCGGGAAGGATCCGCTCGATCTGGATGAGGCCGGAATCTTCCCGCTTGGGCAAATCGATCTGGGTCTTGTCGCCGGTGACCACGACCTTGCTGTTCACGCCCAACCGGGTCAGGAACATCTTCATCTGCGCCCCGGTGGCGTTCTGGGCCTCGTCGAGGATGATGAAAGCGTCGTTGAGGGTGCGCCCCCGCATGTAGGCGAGGGGCGCGATCTCGATGGTGCGGAGCTCCAGCGCCTTCTGGACCCGCTCCGGCGGCATCATGTCTTCCAGGGCGTCGTAGAGGGGGCGGAGGTAGGGGTCCACCTTGGCCTGAAGATCGCCGGGAAGAAAACCCAGCGACTCCCCCGCCTCCACCGCGGGGCGGGCCAGGATGATGCGCTTGACCCGCTTCCGCGCCATCGACTCCACCGCCTTGGCCACCGCCAGGTAGGTCTTCCCGGTGCCCGCGGGACCGATGCCCACCACGATGTCGGTGCTGGCGATGGCCTGGACGTAGTCGCGCTGCCCCGGCGTCTTGGGGGCGATGGCCCGGCGCAGCCCGGGCAGGACGATCTTCCCTTCGCCCCCCGCGAGCGGACCGTCCACCGGCACCCCGTCGGAGGCAAAGCGATAGACATCCTCCACCGACACCGCCTCGCCGATCCGGGCGATGTCGAGCAGACCCTGCGCCACGCTGGCGGCGCGGTCGACCTGCTCCGCGGTCCCGGTGATGGTCAGGGATTCGCCCCGCAGCGAGACCCGCGCCGAGGTGGCCCGCTCCAGCTCGGAGAAGTTGACGTCGTTGACGCCGCCCAGGAGGAGCGGATCGGCGCCTTCGATGCTGATGCGCTGGGTGACTTCTTCCGCGCCGGGACCTTTCATCCGGTCACCTGGAGGTGCAGCGCCGCGAGGTCGGCGGCGGCCACCGTGGTGGGGGCACCCTCGAAGAGCGCGCGGGCCGCCGTGGTCTTGGGAAAGGCGATGACATCCCGCAGCGAAGGCGCCCCCGCGAGGAGCATCGCAACCCGGTCGAAGCCCACCGCAAAGCCGCCGTGGGGAGGCGCGCCGGCGGCGAGTCCGTCGAGCAGAAACCCGAACCGGCGCCGGATCTCCTCCGGCGAGATGCCGAGGAGCCCGAACACGATCCGCTGCACCGCGGGGTCGGTGATCCGGATGGATCCGCTGCCCAGCTCGTTGCCGTTGTACACCGCGTCGTAGTGCACCGCCCGGCAGCGCGCCGGCTCGCTCTCGAGGAAGCGGACGTCCTCGGGATGCGGGGCGGTGAACGGATGATGCACGAACACCGGCGCGCCGGTGACCGGATCGGGCTCGAAGAGGGGAAAGTCCACCACCCAGAGAAACGCGTGTTCGCTGCTGGGCGCGGGGGCGAGGCGCCGGATCAGGGCGGTGCGCACCGCGTGCAGCGCGGGCGAGGTCACGCTATCGGTCCCCGCCACCGCGAGCAGAAGACTCCCGGGCGCGGCGTCCAGCGAGTCCAGTGCCGACGCGCCGATGGCCTTGACCCCCTGCCCCTCCCACCCGTCACCCTTCCGGGCCCACACCAGCCCGCCGGCGCCCGCGTCTCGCGCTGCCGCCGCCAGGCCGTCGAGGTCCTTCCGCGAGACCGCTTCCGCCCCCGGGGCCAGGATCCCCCGGATTCGCCCGGCTGCCGCCACCGCATCGCGGAGGAACGGCGCCGAGTCGGGACCGGCCAGCTTGGTGAAGTCCCGGATCTCGAATCCGTAGCGGAGGTCGGGCTTGTCGATGCCGAACCGTTCCATCGCGTCCCGCCACGCCAGCCGGGGAAAGGGCCGCAAAATGGTGTGGCCCGCTTCCTCCCAGAGGGCCACCAGCACGGTTTCGACCACCGCGAGCACGTCGTCCTGGGAAACGAACGACGCTTCCAGGTCGATCTGGGTGAACTCGGGCTGCCGGTCGGCGCGAAGATCTTCGTCCCGGAAGCAGCGCGCGATCTGGAAATAGCGGTCGAACCCCGCCACCATCAGCAGCTGCTTGTAGATCTGGGGCGATTGGGGCAGCGCGTAGAACTCGCCCGGATGCACCCGCGACGGAACCAGATAGTCCCGGGCTCCCTCGGGCGTGGGCTTGGTGAGGATCGGGGTCTCCAGCTCCAGAAACCCCTGCGCCGACATGGTCCGGCGAGCCCGCTGCAGCAGGCGGTGCCGGAGGATCAGATTGGCCTGGAGCTCGGGCCGCCGGAGGTCGAGCACCCGGTGCCTGAGCCGGAGCTCTTCGGCGGGAAGCTCTTCATTTTCCTTGCGGCCCACCGGAATGGCGGGAGTCTCCGCCGGACCCACCACCTCGAGTCCGCTCACCTGCACCTCCACTTCCCGCGAGGCCATGCCGGCATCCCGGGCCGCGTTGGGACGGACCACCACCGTGCCAGTCGCCAGGATCACGGTTTCGACCCCGCAGCCCGCGGCGCGCTCCAGCACGTCCCTGGGCGTGTAGGCGGGGTCGCAGGAGAGCTGCACCAGCCCGTTCCGGTCCCGGAGGTCGATGAAGACCAGGCCGCCCAGATCGCGCCGGCGGTGCACCCACCCTCCGAGCCGGACCTGACGGCCTGCGTCGTCCCGGGTGAGCAGGCCGCCGGAATGGGTTCGAAGTGAGGTGGGGAACATGGCGCAAACGTAACGGGCGCAATGAGGTGGATCAAGCAACAGGTGAGTAGATTGAAGCTGTGAATTCCCCTCTCGATCAGACCCCCGCCGACGCGCTGGCGTCGCTCACCGCATGGGTCCGGACCCGCGGGCTCCCCGGATATCGGACGGCGCAGATCCATCGCCGGCTGTGGATCGCGCCGGTCTCCACCTGGTCGGATGCGACCGAGCTGCCGGCGGCCCTGCGGGCCGACCTGGAAGCGGACTTCCCGCTGCCGGCGCTCCGGGCCGAGACGACCCAGCAATCCAGCGACGGAACCCGCAAGTATCTCTGGCGGCTCGAGGACGGCGAAGCGATCGAATCGGTGCTGATTCCGAGCGGCGAGCGCCGCACCTTGTGCATTTCCTCCCAGGCGGGATGCGCCCTGGGCTGCGTCTTCTGCGCCACCGGGCGGATGGGATTCCGGCGCAACCTCGCCTCGTGGGAGATCGCGGGACAGGTCCGCCAGATCGTGCTGGACACCCCGGCGGACAAGCCGACCAACGTCGTGTTCATGGGCATGGGGGAGCCGCTGCTCAACTGGCCCGCGGTGAGCACCGCGCTCAGCATCCTCAACGATCCCTCGGGACTGGGGATCGGGGCCCGCCATATCACCGTTTCCACCGTGGGAATCGTGCCCGGCATGCTGGCGCTGGCGGCACGGCCGGAGCAGTTTCGGCTGGCCATCTCGCTGCACGCCCCCGGCCCCGGCCAGCGGCTCCGGCTCATGCCGATCCAGAAGAAATACCCGATGGACGAGGTGCTCCGTGCCGCCCGCGCGTTCCGCAAGCGGATCACCTTCGAATACGTGCTGATCGCGGGAAAGAACGACTCCGATGCCGACGCCGACAAGCTCGCCAAGCTCGCCCACGAGCTGGGGGCGCACGTGAACCTCCTTCCGCTGCACCCCGGTGGCGCCCCCGGCCTGGTCCCCACCTCGGGAAACCGGATCCGGGTCTTTGCCGACCGGCTGCGCAATCAGGGCGTCGAAGCGGTGGTGCGGCGAAGCCGGGGTCTCGACATCGACGCGGCCTGCGGACAGCTCTTCGTCGCGATGGAAAAGAAACAGCGGCTCGCCACTCGTTGATGCGCGCGCTGCTGGTCGCGTTCCTGCGCTTCTCCCTGCGGATCTTCTTCCGCCGGGTCGAGACAACAGGACTCGACCGGGTGCCGGCGACGGGACCGCTGATGCTGGTGCTCAATCATCCCAATTCGCTGGTCGATCCGGTGTTCGTGCTCTGCCTTGCTCCCCGCCCGGTGTCATTCCTCGCCAAGGCCCCGCTCTTCCGGATTCCCCTGGTCGGCGCGCTGGCGCGCGGGGTAGGCTCGATTCCGGTGGAGCGGCGCCAGGATCCCGGCGCGGACCTGAGCAAGAACCGGGAGATGTTCGCGCGGGTCCGCGCCCACCTGAGCCAGGGCGGCGCGGTAGCGCTCTTTCCCGAAGGCACCAGCCACAGCGACCCCCGGCTCAAGCCGATGAAGACCGGCGCGGCCCGCATCGGACTCGGGGTGACCGCGGCCTCGCCCCTCCTGATTCAGCCGGTCGGTCTCTTCTACACCGACAAGCGCACCTTTCGCAGCGCGGCGCTGGTGTATTTCGGCGAGCCCTTCCCGGTACACCCCGAGCCGCTGGACGCCGCGGGAGAGCCGCCACCCGAGCGGGTCAAGGAGCTCACCGACCGGATCGGCCGGGCGCTGGGCGACGTCACCCTCCAGGCCGACGTCTACGAGGCCCACGACTTCGTCGCCCGCACCGAGCGGATCCTGGCCAGCGCGCGACGAGAACGGGACGATGCGCCCCGGCCCGAGCTGGCCGAGGAGTTCGCCTTCCGCCGCCGGGTGCTGGCCGGGTACAACGCGCTGAAGGCGCGCGATCCCGATCGGCTGGAGGGAATCCGGCGGAGAGTGCTGCGCTACGAGGACAAGCTGCGGGGCGCGGGGATCGACCCCTGGGACGTGCCGGTGGGTCGCTTCAGCACCGGCGGCGTGGTACTGACCACCGCGGTGTTCCTGCTGCGATTCCTGGTGCTCCTGCCGCTCGGCCTGCCCGGACTGCTGCTCCACTACCTCCCCTACCGGCTGGTGGGCGTCCTGTCCCAGCGCGCGGTGGGCAAGTACGACGACATTCTCGCCACCGCGAAAGCGGCCAGCGCGTTCATCGTCTTTCCCCTCACCTGGGCGGTGGCCGCGGCGCTGGCCTCACGATGGGGTGGCTGGCCGGCCGCCGCGGTCGCCCTGGTGCTGGCACCGCTCAGCGGATATTCCGCGCTCCGGCTGGCCGAGCTGGCGGATCGGGCCCTCGGTGCCGCCCGCGCGGTAGGGCTCTGGCTGCTGGGGCGCCGCAGTTTTCTCCATCTGCAGATCGAGCGGCGGGTGCTCCGGGAAGACATCCTGGTGATCGCGGCGGAGCTCGGGGTCTAGCTCAGGGCCGGAGTCCCGGTGGAGGTCGGTAGTCGTCACCCAGAATGACGGTGACGTCGAGCCGAAGCAGCGTATCGGTGGCGACCCGGACGGCAGAGGCACCCAAAGCCCGGGCCACCCGCGCCGCGACGGCGGAATCTCCCCGGCGGGCCAGCGCCACGGTCGGCGCGCCGGTTTCGCGGACGGTGCCGAAGTAGACCACGTCGAATCCCGCCTGCCGCAGCACCCGGGTCGCGGCCCGGGCCAGCCCGCGGCGGCCCGATCCGTTCAGCACCTCCACCAGCACCCGCTTCCCCTCCGGCACCGGCGGGGCACGCTCCGGCGGGGCGTCCTCACCGCATCCCGGCGACGATCCGGCCAGCAGCGCGAGGGCCAGGAGTGCCGACCGCCTCATTCGCCGGGGGACTTCTGCGCCAGGCTATTCCAGAATCGGTAGGTCGGCTCGGGAATGGACCAGCCGAATTCGATCGAGTAGGCCAGGCGGCGGCGAGCCACTTCGTACAGCACACCGTCGGGATCCGCCGGGAAGCGGTTGGCCAGGGCGGCCCGCCCTACCCGGTCGAAGGAGCGGCCCGGCTCCAGAAAATCGGCGCAGTACAGCACCCGCCCCACCCGGTCCCACCCGGCAAATCCCAGCGAGTGATAGCGCACCGCGTCGAGCACGCCCTGGTCGGTTTCTCCAGCGGCGTGAGCCCGCGCCGCGCTGGCCGGTCCATGGAGCAGCTCCACCGGGCCGGGAAGACCGGGAGCCCAGTGGGCCAGCTCCTCGGAAGGAGCGTCCCGCAGCGCGTCGTGCAGCCACCCGGCGCGGAGCCAGCGGTCGAGCTCGCTCCCCGGCACGGCCATCGCGGTGCCCCATCGGGTGATCAGGGCGACGACCCGTTCCACGTGGGCGAGGCGCTTGGGGCGAACCTGGGCCCAGGCCGGAAGCGCCGGGGCGGAGGCGGGATTCGTCATCGCGTCACCACCCCCGGCCGGCCAGGGCGGCCAACTCCTCCCGCCAGAAGGGCCGCTCGCCCAGGGCGGGATGCGGCAGAGTGAGGCCCGGCTCTTCGATCACGAGGTCACCGAACCGGACCAGATCGAGATCCAGGGTGCGGGAGGCCCAGCGCTCCCGTCGCAGGCGGCCCGCTTCGGCCTCGATCCGCTGGCAGGCCTCGAGCAGTGCGCGGGGCGCAAGGGTGGTGTCGAGCGCCACCATTTGATTGAGGTAGGGTGGCTGGTCGAGTCCGCCCAGCGGCGCGGTCTCCTCGATGGGCGACGCCCCGAGCAACACTGTGCCGGGCAGCCGGGCCAGCCGGTCGCGGGCGAGCGCGAGGTAGGCGTGGCGATCGCCCAGATTGCTGCCCAGCGCCACGTACGCCCGCGGCATTCATCCCTCGACGGCGAAGTGGCGGGCGATGTCCCTGAGCTCGCCGGCGACCCGCTCGAGCTGGCCGATGGCGGATTCCAGCTCGGCCTGCCCCCGAGTGGCTTCGCCCGCCTCGCGGGCCAGCGACTCGGTCTGGCCCCGGGCGCGCAGCGCGGCGTCGGCGAGTTGGCGGATCTGGGCCGAGAGCCGGCGACCGGCGGCTTCGTGGGCCACTTCCGATTCGGCGATGGCCCGCGACTGGGTGCCCGCCTCCTGAGTCGCCGCCACGATCGCGTCGAGGGCGCGGGCGGTGTCCCCGGACAGCTCTCCCACGTCCTCGACCAGCTGCTCGCCCCGCTCCATCTGGGTGCTGATCCCGGAAACCTCCCGCGAAATGTCGGTGATCAGGCGGCTGGCGTCGGCGCCGGCGGCGGCGCTCTGCAGCGCGAGCTGGCGGATCTCCTCGGCCACCACCGCGAAGCCCCGTCCCGACTCGCCGGCCCGGTGCGCTTCGATCGAGGCGTTGAGCGCGATCACGTTGGTGAGCTCGGCGATCTCCTGAATCGAGGTGAGGAAGGCGCGAATCCTTCCGGTGGCCGCGCCCAGCGCCGTCACCGAGCGGGAGCTGTCGGCCACGAATGCCTGGACGTGCACCAGCCGGTCCACCGCGACTTCGATCTCCTCCCGGTGCTTGGACGCCGCCTCCGCGGCGGACGCGCTGACCCGCGCCGCGTGAGCCCCGGCCTCCGCCGCCGACTCGGACAGCCGGCCCAGCTCCGCGGTCGCCTCCAGTCCGGTGCGGGCAAAGCTCTCCTGGGCCGAGGCATCCCGCCGCATGTTCTCCGAGGCGAGCTGGAGTGCCAGCGCCGAAGAGCGGAGCGAATTGGCCGCCCGCGCGAGCGCGTGGATCTGGCCCCCGATCTTCTCCACCGTCTCGAGCAGCGGCCGGCGCAGCTCGGCGATCTGGATGGCGGCGGAGACCTGGCCGGCGATGGCCAGCATGGCGGAGCGGTCCCGGGACCGGTAGTGGTGCCGCTTGTGGTGCTCCAGCTCGAGGGTGCCGATTACCCGGTCGCCGTAGCGAAGCGGATGGAACGCGATGGTGCGGATGCCGGGATCGGGATACTGGAGGATCGGATCCACCAGGGTATCGTCGATGATCAGGGGCTCCCCCCGCTCGACCACCCGGGTGCGCACCGGCTCCAGCCCGGGGTCGGGGGCGTTGCGCTGCGGCCGCCCCTGCTGCCCGCGATAGGCGAGGGTGAGGGCGGCATCCCCGGTGCGATAGATCCGGAAATCGCCCCAGTCCAGCAGCCGGTAGGCCAGCTGCTCGATCTGCTCGAAGGAGGTGCGCAGGCTCAGATTGCTGGTGATGGTGGCCTGCATGGTGTGGACCTTGTTCAGGTCCTCGGCCGAGATCGCCTCCTCCAGCAGCGCGCGGGTCACCAGCCCCGAGACCGCCAGCGCCGACGCCACCACGATCCAGCCCGCCGGGGTGAGCTGGGAGAGCGCCCAGATGAGAATGGCGGCGCCCAGCAGGGTCATGAGAAAAGCGATGATCTCCCAGCGGAGGATGAACAGCCGTTCCTCGATCTCGAGCTTGCCCCGGAGAATCAGGGAGAGGTAGAACAGCACCCGGGTCACGGCGAAGTAGGTGCCGGCCAGGACCACGAACGGAGCCATGAAGTCGAGCGAGAGCGTGGTGGCCCCGCTCACCTGGAGGGCCAGGGCGTAGAATCCGTAGGCGACCGTGAAGCCGAGGGTCTCCCGGCCGGCGTTGACCGCCGCGACGCCGAACGGCTTGCGGGTGAGCAGCAGGTCGGCCAGGAACACCCCGCCCGCCAGCCCGATGACCGCGACCGAGGGGGGCGTGGCCAGCGCGGCCACCAGGGCGGCGATGCCGATCTGGGTCAGATAGGAGAATTTGCTGAGCCGCACCGGGGCGAGCCGCAACAGCCCCACCGACACCAGCACGATGAGCAGGGAGACCGGCTGGGCGGTCCAGCGGTCGTCCACCACCGCGGTGGCCAGGACCAGCACGGGACCCGCGATCGAGAGTCCGCGGGCATAGCGCTGCAGCAGCCGGCTCTGCGCGTCCTGCGCCACGGGATCAGAGGAAATAGTCACCGACCGTGAGGCCGTAGCGGTCCGGGTTGGTCACCTTCACGATGGAGCGGAGGAAGTTTCCGTCCGCGCCGCGCTCGGTCAGATCCACCGCGACGCCCGGCGGCGCCAGGGCGCCACCGGTGGGATCGATCGCGATCCGGATCACCGGACGGTTCAGCATCTCCCGGTCCGGGTTGGCCTGGGCCACGATACCCACCTCGAAGGTATCCAGGATGACGCAGGTCCCGATCGGGTAAATCCCGATCAGGTTGATCAGCGCCTTGACCACCACCGGGTCGTACCCCCGGCGGGGATTGGTCCACATCTCCCGCAACACCTGGTCGGGCTCGATCGGCACGGTCTGGTAGGCCCGCCGGGTCGTGGCGGCGTCGAATCCGTCGGCGACCGCGACCAGCCGGGAGAAAATCCCCAGAGTCCGGGACCGGATCGCCCGGGGATATCCGGTGAGGTCGGTCTTCATGTGGTGCTCGTGGGCAACCAGGATGGACTTGTAGGGGATTTCCTCGTAGGCCCGGAGCCCGAACAGGGTCATCGCGCCACGCCAGGGGTGGGCCTGGATCACCCGCCACTCGTCTTCCGCCAGGCCGTGGGTCTTGTTGAGAATCTCGATCGGAATCTTGGCCTTGCCGATGTCGTGCAGCAGAGCGGTCATGCCGAGGTCGTAGAGCTGCAGCTTGGTGAGGCCGATCTTCCGGCCCAGCGCCACCGAGAAGATGCAGACGTTGACCGAATGGGTGAAGGTATACTCGTCGTAGTCGCGCAGGGTGGTGAGCCCCATGATCGAGGTCTCGTTGGTGAGGACCTGGTCCACGATCATCTGGACCGCGCGCTTCACCTTCTTGACGCTGCTGGTCCGCCCCATCCGGATGCTGTTGACCACTTCCTTGGTGACCGCCACGCCCTGGGCATAGGTCCGCTTGGCGACCTCGCGGGCCTCCTGGGCATTGAGCTCCTCGGTCACTGCCGAGACCGGCTCGAATTCCAGGTGGGGCGTGTTGGCCTGCCCCAGCCGCTCCACCAGCGCCAGGTAGCGGTCCTCCACCGTGGTATCCGCGGAAATGCTCAGCAGAATGCTGAGCAGGGCCTGCCATTCCCGCCGCTCGACGCCCACGTGGGTGCGGAACACTCCGATGTCGAAGCCGCGCAGGGTGGTCAGCAGATTGCTGAAGGCGGCAAAATTGTCGAGCTCGAGGCGGAGGCGGGTGCCGTTGATGAACAGGAAGTCGCCGGCCAGGCGGAGCTCCAGCTCGGATTCGCGCTGCAGCACCCCGATGGAGGCGCTCTGCAGCTCATCCAGCGCCTTCTGCACCGTGGCGTTTTCCACCGGGTAGAGCTTGAGGGCGCGGAGCGCGGCGTAGAAGGTGAGCAGGAAGGTCCGGCCGGCGGCCCGGATGAAGCCTTCGTCGCTCGATCCGGGCCTGGTGGCGTGGAGCGCGTCGTCGCTCATGTGGGCCAGGCCCGCAGGGCGCGCACCGCCGCGTTGCGCACCGGGAGATCCTTGTCCAGCTGGATCCGCTCCAGCACCGCGCGGGCTTCCTCGCTCTGGAGCCGGGCGATGGCGTAGGCGGCACAGGTCCGCGCTTCCGAGGTCACCCGGCGCCGGAGGAAAAAGCGTTTGGGCTCGAGGATCTCGAGCAGGACCGGGAGCGCCGCGGGGCCCGCGACCACCGCGTAGGCCTCGAAGAACTGGCGCCGCTCGGCCCGCTCCAGCTCATGGGGGCCTTTGCCCTGTACCACCGCCTCCAGACGCCGGAGCGCGGCGCGATACCCCCGGGCCTGCACCGCAGCCAGCGCCGCTATCCGGACCGCCCGGTCGGGATCGTCCACCGCCCGCTCCAGCCCGGCCAGGGCGCCGGCCGACCCGATCTGGGCCAAGGCCTCGACCGCGCCCAGCCGCACCGACGGCTCGGGGTGCGCCACCAGGCGGTCCAGCGCGGGCACTGCGATCTGGAGGATGAGACGGCGACAGACCGCCACCGCGCCCGGCAGTCCGCCCGACTCCGGGTTGTTGAGGATCCCGAGCAGAATGTCGGTGTTGACCTCCGCCAGCCGGTCCACCGAGGCCTCCAGGATCGCGCGGATCGCGGGGCGCTTGAGGGCGGGAAGGAAGGTGAGCATGGTCTCCAGCCCCTCGGCGTGCAGCTCGCCCAGCACTTCGCCGACGTCCTCCTCCTCGGGGACCGTCGCCGCCTCCTCCAGCGACTGGAGCAGCTGGGAGAGAATGGTGGGCTCGCTCAGACGGGCCTGGAAGGAGAGCAGGTGCTCCCGAACGGCGGGGTCGAGCACCGTCACCCGCTGCGAGATGGTCCGGAATTCCCGGAGCAGCGCCGCCACGGTGCGGAACTCGCCCCGGGTCAGGAGGTTGGGAAAAAGCCCGTCGAGAATGCCGAGGATTTCCTCCCGCACGACATTGGAGGGCTGCATCTCGAAAGTGTCGAGCAACGCGTCGAGCGAGGCCTTCCGCACGTCGCGGGTGTATTCCTCCTCCACCTGGCGGCGCAGGGTCGCGGTCTCGCTCTGCTCCAGGAAGTAGAGGGTGGAATCGAAGTCGTCGAGGTCCACTCCGGCGAGCCGCTCCGCCGCGTCGGCGCGCACTTCCTCCTTGACCGCCTGCTGCGCCACGGGATCCTGCTGCATCGCCAGGTCGACCGCCTGAGGGTCGAGCACCATCAGCGAGTCGGTGATGATCTCGGCGAACTGATACTCGATGTGCTGGAAATCCTGCTCCCAGAGCAGGGTGAGCAGGTCATCGGCCGCGTCGCTGGCCAGCATCCGGGCCCGGCTCACCACCTGGAGGAAGCGGACCAGCTCCTCGTCCTCCACCCCGGGCCGGATGGTGAGATGGCGCATTCCGTCCTTGTAGAGCATCCAGGCGAAGCTGTCGTGCTTGCTGGGCTGGTGGTACACCACCTGGCCTTGCCAGGTGATGTCGGTCTCGACGATGGCCAGGATGAGCTGGGGGGTAGAGGGCCAGATCGGGCGAAACGCCTCCCGGATGGCCTGTTCCGAGCGCTGGTAGACCGGGTTGTTGGGGAGGTACATCTGGAATGCCCGAAGACCCTTCACGATGGTCCGTATCAGCTCCTCCACCTGCGTAGCAGGCAGCGCGAGTTCTGATCCGGTTGGAATCGTCACGGGCGGACCTCAGCGTCGCGAAAAGGGCCGAGGATGGGGATAGTCCGGTGCAAAATACTATGGGGCCATGGGTTAAGGCACTAGGCGAAGGTCGTGCCGCCTCTTGAACTTCGGGTCCTGTTCGGTTAGGTTATGGTGTCCCTTTGGGTCTCGTCCCGCTCCAGACTCCCGCCACCGAGGACGCTCCGGCTATGCCGCTCACCAAACGCCAGAAGGAAATCCTGAGCTTTCTGGAGGGGCACATCCAGGCCCGGGGCTTCGCCCCCAGTTTCGAGGAAATCGCCGAGCATTTCTCCTTCCAGTCCCTCGCCACGGTGCACGAGCATCTCACCAATCTGGAGCGGAAGGGGTACATCCGGCGCTCCTACAACGAGAGCCGGTCCATCGAGGTCCTGCCGCCCAAGGGAATGAGCGGGGCCACCGAGGTACCCCTGCTCGGCGTGGTCGCGGCCGGCTTCCCGATCGAAGCGGTGCTCCATCAGGAAACCCTGCCGGTGCCGGATGCGATGCTTCCGGCCCGGGGACCCAACTACGCGCTCCGGGTCCGGGGCGATTCCATGATCGACGAGCACATCGTGGATGGCGATTTCGTGGTGGTGCACGGCCGGCAGACCGCCGACAACGGGGAGATGGTCATCGCGCTGGTCAACGGCTCCGAGGCCACCGTGAAGAAGTTCTACCGCGAACCAGGCGGCTGGGTGCGTCTTCAGCCCGCCAATCCCGCCATGCAGCCGCTCCGGTTTCCCGAGAATGACATCATGATTCAGGGCGTGGTGGTTGGGGTGATCCGCAGATACTAGGGAGCTAGCGAGCTCGGGAACTAGGGGGAACAGTCCACCATCGGTTCCCTGCCTTCTACATCCCTAGCTCCCTAGCTCGCTAACTCCCTAGCTCCCTTTGAAGTCCCCCCTCGCACGACTAAATTTCCATGCAATGGCGCGCACCTTTCTGGTCACGCTGCACTACGACGGCGGCGGGTTCGCCGGATGGCAGCGGCAGGCCGAGGGGCGCACGGTTCAGGCGGTCGTGGAAGCTGCGCTCGAACGTCTGGCCGGGCTCGCGGTACGAGCCCACGCCGCAGGGCGGACCGATGCGGGGGTGCACGCCGTCGGAATGGCTGTGAGCTGTAGCATGCCGGAGCGGTGGACCGACGCTCCGCTGCACCGGGCGCTCAATGCGCTGCTGCCGGCGGATTGCTGGGCCGAGTCGGTGCGGGAGATGCGCCCCGGATTCCACGCCCGAACCTCCGCGACGGGCCGGCGTTACCGCTACCTGATCGGCACCGACCCGGCCGCGAGCTCGCCGTTCCGCCGGCGCTACGAATGGGCCCTCGGCCAGCCGCTCGACCGCGACGCGCTCGAGGCCGCGTCGGACGCGATCCTGGCCGAGCATGACTTCCACGCCTTCAGCGTCCGGAGCTCCCCCCGTGCCCACAAACGCTGCCGGATCCGCACCGCCCGGTGGTCGAGGCGGCCCGAGAACCAGGGCCTGCGATTCGACGTCGTCGCTGACCGTTTCCTGCATCACATGGTCCGCATGCTGGTGGGCACCATGGTGGACATCGGCCTGGGGCGCCGCGCGTTGAGCGACATGGCCCGACTGGTGGCCCTCGATCCCGGGCTCACGACGAGTCCGCCCGCTCCCGCGCGGGGCCTCTACTTCGTCGCGGCGGACTACCCCCCGGAGTGCTTCGCGTGAGCCGCGCCCGGCTCGTCGGCATGGGACTCTGCGGACTGCTGGCGGGCTGCCAGAGCGCCAACGACTCGCTGATTCCTCCCGCCAGCGCGCAGCGCGCGGCCGAGAATGCCGCGCTCAGCACCTCCCGGCGCACCGCCGTGGTGGACGCCGCCAGCCGGCTCTCCTCCGCCGTTGTCTCCATCACCGTCTCGTCGCGCCGCCGGGTCATCGAACGCAGCCCCTGGGATTTCTTCTTCATCCCCCGGGAGACCGAGCAGCTGGTGCCCAGCTCCGGCACCGGATTCATCGTGAAATCGGACGGGGTCATCATCACCAACCAGCACGTCGTGGCGGGTGCCGAGTCGATCACGGTGACCCTGCCCGACGGCACCGACCTCCCCGGGACGCTGGTCGGCGAGGACCCCACCACCGACATCGCCGTGGTCCGGGTCGACCGGCGCAATCTCGACGTGGTGGCCCTGGGCCGGAGCACCGATCTCATGATCGGCGAGTGGGTGGTGGCGCTGGGCAATCCCTACGCCTTCCTGCTGGGCAACAGCGAGCCGTCGGTGACCGCGGGGGTGGTGAGCGCTACCCATCGCAACATCCTGCCCAACGACGAGCAGCCCGGTCTCTACCTCGACATGATCCAGACCGACGCCGCGATCAACCCGGGGAACTCCGGCGGTCCGCTGGCCAACGCACTGGGAGAGGTCGTGGCGGTGAACTCGTCCATCTTCACCGGCGGCGGCGGGAGCAGCGGCTCCATCGGGCTGGGTTTCGCCATTCCGATCGAGCGGGCGATGCGGGTGGCCGACGAAATCCTCCGCACCGGCAGGGTGCAGCGGGCCTGGACCGGGCTCGAGGTGGCCGGTCCGAGCGCCATGCAGGACTGGAAGAGCCAGGGCGGGGTGACCGTGACCCGGGTGGCCGCGAACGGTCCCGCCGCGCGGGGGGGCATCACCGAGGGCACCATCCTGGTCGAGGCCAGCGGGCGGCGGCTGCGCAACTATCTCGACTGGGAGGCGGTGAAGCTGGACCTCCATGTGGGTGACAAGGTCACCGTGCGGATCAAGCGCGGCAGCGGCAGCGAGACCCGCGAGTTCACCACCGGCGACCTTCCCACCAGCACCGCCACCAAGGTGACCGTGCTGCGGGGTCTCGAAGTCGTGTCGGTGACGCCGGCGATTCAGGCGGAGCGGGGCCTCCGCGCTCCCCGCGGGGCCCTGATCGTCCAGGTGACCGACGAGGTGGCCCGCGGCACCGGGCTCCGGGAAGGCGACGTCATCCTCGCGATCAACCGCTCCCTGGTCACCAACGCGAAGCAGTTCGGCGAGCTGCTGGAGGCGTCCCGCGCCGACCAGGCCTTCCGGATCTACTTCGAGCGCAACGGGCAGACCATCTTCACCGATCTGGTCTTCCGCCGGTGACCGACACCCGGTATCAGTCTCCGCTCGGGACCCGGTACGCCTCGCCGGCCATGCAGCAGCTCTGGGGCGAGGCCCACCGGGTCGGGCTCTGGCGCCGGCTCTGGCTCGCCCTGATGGAGGAGGAGCGCGGGCTCGGCATCGCCATCCCGGAGCGGGCAGTGGAGGAGCTGCGGGCCCACCTCGACGATGCCGACCTCGTCTCGGCGGCCCAGTACGAGCGGCGCTTCCGGCACGACGTGATGGCCCACGTGCACGCCCTCGGCGACCAGGCCCCTGCTGCCCGGCCCTTCATCCATCTGGGAGCCACCAGCGCCTACGTCACCGACAATGCCGACCTGATGGTGATGCGGGATGGGCTTCGGCTGCTGCTGGGCCGGCTGGCTGCGCTGCTTCGGGCGCTGGCCACCTTCGCGACCCGACACGCCGCCCTGCCCTGTCTGGCCTACACCCACTTCCAGCCGGCCCAGCTCACCACCGTCGGCAAGCGCGCCACCCTGTGGGCCCAGGATTTCGGCTTCGACGCCGAAGAGCTCTGCCACCGGGTGGAGGGACTGGTCTTCCTCGGGTGCAAGGGCACCACCGGGACCCAGGCCTCCTTCCTCGAGCTGTTCCAGGGCGCCCACGACAAGGTGCGCGAGCTGGACCGGCGGATCGCCGGGCGGATGGGCTTCGCCGGCCCGGTCCCCGTCTCGGGACAGACCTATCCGCGCAAGGTGGACAGCGCAGTGCTGGATGCGCTGTCCGGTCTGGCCCAATCGGCGTCGAAGATGGCCGCCGACCTCCGGCTGCTCCAGCACGAGGGCGAGCTGCTCGAGCCCTTCGAGTCGGAGCAGATCGGCTCCAGCGCCATGGCCTACAAGCGCAACCCGATGCGGGCGGAGCGGATCACCGCGCTGGGCCGGTTCCTGATGTCGCTCCAGCAGAACGCGGCCCAGACCGCGGCGACCCAGTGGCTGGAGCGAACCCTGGACGACAGCGCGAACCGTCGGCTGGTGCTCCCCGAGGCGTTCCTGACCGCCGATGCGATCCTGATCCTCGCCACCAACATCGTGACCGGGCTCGAGGTGCGGGAACCGGTGATCGCCCGCCACGTCGCCGAGCAGATGCCGTACATGGCGACCGAGCGATGGCTGATGCTCGGGGTTGGCGCGGGGGGCGACCGGCAGGCGCTGCACGAGGTGGTGCGCACCGAGAGCCAGGCGGTGGCGACCCGGGTGAGCGAAGGCCATCCCAACGACCTGATGGAGCGGCTGGCCGCGCATCCGGCGTTCGCCCGCATTCCGGCCTCCGCCCTCGCCGCCGAGTTGGCGCCGGGGCAATACACCGGGCGATCGGAGGCGCAGGTCGGCGAGTTCCTCTCCGAGTACCTCGAGCCGGTCATCGCCCGCACCGCGGCGCACGCCGCTCCGGCCTCGGCCGAGGAGGTCCGGGTATGACGGTCGTCGCCCAAAGCCGCCTCCCCCTGCCCCTGTGGCGCCGCGGCAAGGTTCGCGAAGTGTACGAGGTGGACGACACCCGGCTGCTGCTGGTGGCGAGCGACCGGGTCAGCGCGTTCGACGTCGTCATGGCCGAGCCGGTGCCCCGTAAGGGCGAGGTGCTCACCCAGATGACCGTGGCCTGGCTCGATCGGCTCGGAACTCTCGGTCCCCACCATCTCCTCACCGCCGACAGCGGGGAGATCCTCCGCGACATTCCCGCGCTGGCCGGGCACCGGGACGCGATCGCGGGCCGGGCCATGCTGGTGCGCCGGACCGCGCCGGTCGCCTTCGAGTGTGTCGTGCGGGGCTATCTCTCCGGATCCGCATGGCAGGAGTACCGCCGCACCGGCACCCTGGCCGGCGAGCCGCTCCCCAAGGGAATGCTCGAGGCGTCCCGGTTCCCCCGGCCGGTGTTTTCTCCGGCGACCAAGGCGGAGAGCGGCCACGACGAGAATGTCCCGGTCGCCACGATGCGGCGCGCGCTGGGCGAGCAGCTCACCCTCGAGCTGGAAGCGAGGAGTCTGGCCCTCTACCAGGCGGGGCGGGACCACGCCGAAGGGCGCGGCATCATCATCGCGGACACCAAATTCGAGTTCGGCCTCGATGGCGACGGCAGCCTCCGGCTGATCGACGAGGTGATGACCCCCGATTCCTCCCGGTTCTGGCCCGCCGCGGGATATCAGCCGGGACGAACCCAGCCCAGCTTCGACAAGCAGCCGCTGCGTGATTACCTGGCCGGGCTCCGGGACGCGGGGAAATGGGACGGGAATGCTCCGCCGCCCCCGCTGCCGCCGGAAGTGATCAGCGCCACCAGTGCCCGTTACCTCGAAGCCTACCGGCTGCTGACCGGCTCCCCGCTACCGGATCCCGCCTGATGCGCGTCGCACCCGAAGGCTGGCCATTCATCGCGATCGCCTGGATCGTGCTCGGCGTCCTGGTCTGGCAGCAGTGGTGGATCCCCGCCGCCGTCTGGCTCCCGGTCTCGCTCTGGGTCATCGCGTTCTTCCGCGATCCGGTCCGGGAGGGCCCCCGCGGAGACCACCTGGTGCTGGCCCCCGCGGACGGCAAAGTGGTGAGCGTGATCCCGATCCACGAGAACGACTACCTCGGCGGTCCCGCGGTCCGGATCTCGATTTTCATGAACGTCTTCGACGTGCACGTCAACCGCTATCCCACCCGCGGGCGGGTCGGGTACCGGGCCTACCTCAAAGGCAAGTTCGGCCACGCGGCGCCGGAGAAGGCTTCCACCGAGAACGAGCAGAGCAGCGTCGGGCTCGATTCGCCGAGGGGCAGGATCCTGGTCCGGCAGATCGCCGGCTCGGTGGCCCGCCGGATCGTGACCGACCACTCCGAGGGCACCGACGTGGGACAGGCCGAGCGAATGGGGCTGATCCGCTTCGGGTCGCGGGTGGACGTCTTCGTGCCGGCGGGGCTCGCCATCCTGGTCAAGGAGGGTGATCGCACCCGCGCGGCCCAGACCGTGGTGGCGCAATGGAGCTGAGAGAGGGTCAGCCGGAACGCCGCGCCGGCATCCACCGGGTCGTGGTGGTGATCCCGAGCGCGTTCACCCTGGGGAATCTGTTCTTCGGGTTCTGGGCCATCGTGCAGGCGTTCAACGGCAATTTCCGCCAGGCGGGGTGGTTCATCGTCTTTGCCGGCATCCTCGACTCGCTCGACGGCCGGGTGGCCCGCCGCATGGGGACCGGCAGCCGCTTCGGCGCCGAGCTCGATTCGCTGGTGGACGTGATCTCCTTCGGCGTGGCGCCGGCGCTGCTGATCTATTTCCTGGAATTCTCGACCGCGGGGCGCTACGGCTGGATCGTCTGCTTCCTCTACGTCGTGGCGGTGGCGCTCCGGCTGGCGCGGTTCAACGTGCTCTCTCACGGGAAGCCCACCCCGGGTTGGTTCACCGGGCTGCCCTCGCCAGCCGCCGGGATGACCCTGGCCACCTACTACGCCTTCAGTCAGACCAAGTGGTACCGGCTGTCGGTGGCCCACCTCGATCTCGAGCACCAGGGCCTGGTGGTCCTTCTCCTGCTCCTCTCGGTGCTGATGGTGAGCAAGGTGATGTATCCGCGGGCGGCGCCGGTGAGCATCCGGACTCCCGGGGGCATCGCCGTGCTGGCTTTCCTGCTCGCGATCGTGGTGGGCTCGATCCTGTATCCCTCGTCGATCCTGTTCCCCTTCTTCATCGCCTACGCCAGTTTCGGCGTCCTGCGACACATGGTACTGATCCTCATTGACCGCGGAGCCGACGAATGACCTGGCGGGTGCACGTCCGGATTCTGCCGCGCGCCGGCCTGCTCGACCCCCAGGGCCAGGCGGTCGAGCATGCCCTCTCGGCGCTTCACTTCCCCGAGGCCAGCAATGTCCACGTGGGCAAGGCGATCGCCCTCGACGTCGCCGCTCCCAGCGCCGCCGCCGCCGAGGCGAGCGTTCGGGCCATGTGCGAGAAGCTGCTCGCCAATCCGGTCACCGAGGATTACGAGATCGCGGTCGAGTCCGGAGGTAGGGCATGACCCGGGTGGCGGTGGTCCGCTTTCCGGGGAGCAACTGCGAGCCCGAGGCGTGCCGCGCAGTGGAGCGGGCCGGCGGCGAGGCGTTCTACGTGTGGCATCGCGACAAGAGCCTCGAGGGAGCCGACGCGGTAATTCTCCCCGGTGGATTCAGCTACGGCGACTATCTCCGGAGCGGCGCGATCGCCCGGATGAGCCCGGTGATGGACGCGATCCGCGCCCACGCCGCGGCCGGTGCGCCGGTGCTCGGGATCTGCAACGGCTTCCAGATTCTCTGCGAAGCCGGGCTGCTTCCCGGCGCGCTGACCCGGAACGCCGGGCTGCGATACCTCTCCCGGCCGGTCGATGTGCGGATCGAGCGCACCACCACCCCGTTCACCGCCGAGTACCGGCCGGGCGAAGTCATCCGTATTCCGGTGGGCCACGGCGAAGGACGGTTCACCGCGTCCGACGACGAGCTCGATCGCCTGGAATCGGAGGGGCAGGTCGTGCTGCGGTATGCTGACGCCGGGGGCGGCGACTACCCCTCGAATCCCAACGGCTCGGCCCGGGCGATCGCCGCGGTGTGCAACCGGGAGGGCAACGTCGTGGGCATGATGCCCCACCCCGAGCGGCTGGCCGAGCCCGTGCTGGGAAGCGACGCCGGCCACCGGGTCTTCACCTCTCTCATTCACCATTTGATCGCGGAGCCGAGCGGCCGATGAGCACCGACAAGCCGAGCAGGAACGAAGACGAATATTTCGCCCGGGAAGAGGCCGAGCGGCTGGCCAAGCTGCGGGCCCGGGAGAAGTCCGCCCAGACCGCGGCAGAGCGGAAGTCCCATTACATGAAATGCCCCAAGGACGGCTCCGATCTTCACTCCGAGGCATTCCATGGGGTCCAGATCGACCGGTGCGCCGAGTGTCACGGGATCTGGCTCGACGGAGGGGAAATCGAGCTGCTGATGAAGAGCGAGGACACCGGAATGCTGGGGCGGGCGATGGGCGATCTCTGGTCCAACCTCAAGCGAGGCCGGGGCAAATCGTGACCCAGGCCGTGGCGGCGCCCGAGGCGCTCCCCTTCGCCGGGGAGCGGCCGGTCACGCCGGAGCTGGTGCGGGAGCACAATCTCAACGAGCGCGAGTACGCCGAGATCCTCGCGATTCTGGGGCGCACTCCGACCCTGACCGAGCTGGGCGTCTTCTCCGCCCTCTGGTCGGAGCACTGCTCCTACAAGCACACCCGGCCGGTGCTCAAGACCTTTCCGGTCACCGGACCGCAGGTGGTGCAGGGACCGGGGGAGAATGCCGGCGTCCTGCGGCTCCCCGACGGCTGGGCGGTCGCCTTCAAGATCGAATCGCACAACCACCCCAGTGCGGTGGAGCCCTATCAGGGCGCGGCCACCGGAGTGGGCGGGATCCTGCGCGACGTGTTCACCATGGGCGCGCGCCCGGTGGCCCTGCTCAACTCGCTCCGGCTGGGACCGCTGGACGAGCCCCGCAACCGGTATCTCTTCGCCGGGATCGTGAAGGGCGTGGGCGACTACGGGAATTGCGTCGGGGTGCCCACCCTGGGAGGCGAGGTGGCCTTCGCGCCGGGCTACAGCGGAAATCCGCTGGTCAACGCCATGTGCGTGGGGATCCTGCGCGAGAAGGACCTGATGCGGGCCCGGGCTCACGGCGTGGGCAACATCCTGCTCGCGATGGGGTCCCGCACCGGCCGGGACGGCATCCACGGGGCCAGCTTTGCGTCCGAGGAGCTCTCGGCCAAGAGCGAGGCGCGGCGGCCCCAGGTTCAGGTTGGCGATCCGTTCACCGAGAAGCTGCTGCTGGAAGCCACCCTCGAGCTGATCGACGCCGGGCTCACCGTGGCCATCCAGGACATGGGCGCCGCCGGCCTCACCAGCTCCTCGGCCGAGATGGCGGCGCGTGGCGGAGTGGGCGTGGAACTCGACACCGGGCTGGTGCCGACCCGCGAGCCGGGCATGACCCCTTACGAAATCATGCTCTCCGAATCCCAGGAGCGCATGCTGGTCGTGGCGCTGCCGGAACGGGTCGAGGCAATCCGCGCGGTCTGCGCGAAGTGGGAGCTGGACGCGACTCCGATCGGCAAGGTCACCGACGACGGAATTTTCCGGGTGGTCCATGGCGGGGTGACCGTGGCCGCGATCCCCGGTGAGCGGCTGGTGGACGGCTGCCCGGTCTACTATCCGGACGCGATCGAGTCGCCCGCCACGATCGCGCGGCGGGGAGCGGTGCCCGAGGCACCGCCCCGCGCCGACGTGCTGGGCGCGCTGCCCCTGCTGCTCGACGACCCGACCATCGCCTCCAAGCGCTGGGTGTACGAGCAGTACGACTCCACCGTGCAGGCCGAAACGGTGCTGGGTCCCGGCGGCGACGCGGGGGTGCTGCGGGTTCCCGGCACCGGATTCGGTCTTGCGGTGTCGGTGGACTGCAATCAGCGCTACGTCGCCCTGGATCCCTACGAGGGCGGCAAGGCAGCGGTGGCCGAGGCCGCGCGCAACGTCGCCTGCACCGGCGCAGTGCCGCTGGGCATTACCGATTGCCTCAACTTCGGGAATCCCGACAAGCCCGATGCGTTCTTCCAGTTCCGGGAAGCCTGCCGGGGCATCGGCGACGCCTGCCGGGCCTTCGAGACCCCGGTGACCGGCGGAAACGTCTCCCTCTACAACGAGAGTCCCACCGGCGCCATCGATCCGACTCCCACGGTGGGGATGGTGGGCCTGCTGGCCGACGTCAGCCGACGGGTGCCCAGCCACTTCGATTCCGCAGACGACGCGATCGTGCTGCTGGGAACCACCCGGGGCCACCTGGGCTGCTCGAGCTACTGGGAGGTGGTGCGCGGCTTCGTGGGTGGCGCACCGCCTCCGGTGGACCTCGACGCCGAGCGCCGGCTGCAGCGGCTGCTGGCGATGCTGGCCGGGGCGAGGCTGCTCCGCTCGGCGCACGACTGTGCCGACGGCGGTCTGGCGGTGGCGCTCGCCGAGGCGTGCATCGGCGGCCCCTTCGCCGGGGCAACCCGCGGCGCAGCCGTGGTTCTGCCCGACGCCGGACCGGTCGCCCCCGAAGCGCTGCTCTACGGTGAGGACGCCGGCCGGGTAGTGGTTTCCTGTGCACCGGACCGTCTGCCCGACATCCTCGAGCTTGCCGCATCGCACGGGGTCCCGGCCCAGGCGGCCGGCACCGTGGGCGCTCCCGATGGCCGGCTCGAAATCCGGACCAGCGATGGCGGGACCAGCTACGGCTGGGACACGGTGTCGCTCCGGCGCGCGTATTGCGACGCTATTCCCCGCCGGATGCGGACCGATGGCGGCTCTGGCTCGGAAAGGCCCTGATCATGTGCGGAATCGTCGGCGTCTCCTCCATCCACGATGCGGGCCGGGTGACCTACCTGGGTCTCTACGCCCTGCAGCATCGCGGGCAGGAGAGCGCCGGCATCGTGACGATCGACGCGGCCGGAGCCTCTCATGCCCACCGCGGCATGGGGCTGGTGGGCGACATCTTCCAGGAGCGTCACCTTCGCGACCTCCCGGGCGATGTCGCGGTCGGGCACACCCGGTACTCCACCACCGGGAGCTCGGTGCTGGCCAACGCCCAGCCCTGCATGGCCAACTACCGGGGCGGCGCGCTCGCGCTGGCCCACAACGGGAACCTGACCAACGCCCCGGAGCTGCGCCGGGAGCTGGTGGCCCAGGGCGCGATCTTCCAGTCCTCGTCCGATTCCGAAGTGATCGTCCATTTGATCGCCCGGAGTCCCGCCGCCGATCCCGAAGCCCAGATTCGCGAGGCGCTGGCGCAGGTTGAAGGCGCCTACAGCCTGATCATCACGGTGGGACGCACCCTCTACGCGGTGGTGGATCCCCGGGGCTTCCGCCCGCTGGTGCTGGGCCGGCTGGGAGACGGTGTAATCGTGGCCTCGGAGACCTGCGCCCTCGACCTGGTCGGGGCGACCCTGATCCGGGAGCTCCAGCCCGGCGACTTCGTGCGGATCGGGAACGGCGTGGTCAAGACCCTGACGCCGCTGCCTCCCCGCCCGGTGAGCCGCTGCGTATTCGAGCTGGTCTATTTCGCCCGGCCCGATAGCCGGGTGTTCGGCGAATCGGTGGACCGGGTCCGCCGAGAGCTGGGCCGCCAGCTCGCGGTGGAGCATCCGGCGCCGAGGGGCGAAGTGGTGTTCAGCGTCCCCGATTCCAGCAACGCCATGGCGCTGGGATTCGCCGAGCAGAGCGGGCTCAAGCTGGAGCACGGCCTGATCCGCAACCACTACGTGGGCCGGACCTTCATCAATCCGACCCAGGCGCTCCGGGTGGCCAAGGTCAAGATCAAGTTCAATCCGGTGCGCGATGTGATCGCGGGCCGCTCGGTCGTGGTGGTGGACGACAGCCTGGTCCGGGGAACCACCAGCAAGGGACTGGTGCAGATGATCCGCTCCGCCGGCGCCCGGGAGGTTCACCTGCGGCTCGCCTCCCCTCCGATTACCGGACCCTGTCACTACGGCATCGATACCCCCACGCGGGAAGAGCTCATCGCGGCCACCCACTCGGCCGACGAGATCCGCGATTTTCTCGGGGTGGACAGCCTGGGCTACCTCTCGCTCGAGGGCATGCTGCGGGCCGCCGGCAATGGATCTTCCTTCTGCCACGCCTGCTTCTCGGGCCGCTACCCGGTGCCGGTCACCCCGGAGGAGCGCGCCGCGGCGATCCTTCCCCTGGTCGCGACGCCGACATGACCGACACCGCGCCCCAGCCGCTGGTCTATTTCTTCGGGCAGGGCCGCGCGGACGGCACGGCGGCGATGAAGGACGTGCTCGGCGGGAAGGGCGCCGGGCTCGCCGAAATGACCAACCTGGGCATTCCGGTGCCACCCGGCTTCACCATCTCCTCCTCGCTCTGCCCGACCTACCTGGAAACCCGGAGCTTCCCGCCCCGGCTGCGCCCCCAGCTCGAAGCGGCGCTGGGGCGGCTCGAGGCGGCTACCGGCCGGCAGTTCGGTGGCGGCGCCGATCCGCTGCTGGTCTCGGTCCGCTCCGGCGCGGCGGTCTCCATGCCGGGCATGATGGAGACCATCCTCAACCTCGGGCTCAACGACACCACGGTCGAGGGCCTGCGCCGGCTGTCCGACAACCCCAGCTTTGCCTACGACTCCTATCGTCGCTTCGTGCAGATGTACGGCGGGGTGGTGTTCGAGGTTCCCAAGCGGGTGTTCGACGAGACCCTGGAACGCCGCAAGCTCGCGGCCGGCGCCGCCCGGGACATCGACCTGCCCTGGGAGTCGCTCCGCGAGGTGGTGGCCGAGTTCAAGGAGCTGATCCGGCGCGAATCGGGGAAGCCCTTCCCCGAGGATCCGATGGAGCAGCTGTGGGGCGCGGTGGCGGCGGTGTGCGAGAGCTGGAATACCCGGCGGGCGATCGACTACCGGAAGCTCCACGACATTCCCGATACCATGGGCACGGCGGTCAACATCGTCGCCATGGTGTTCGGCAACATGGGCGAAGACTCGGGAACCGGGGTGGCCTTTACCCGCGACCCGTCCAACGGCGAGCGGGCCCTCTACGGCGAATACCTCCTCAACGCCCAGGGCGAAGACGTGGTCTCGGGGATCCGCACGCCGGTGCCGATCTCCCGACTCCAGGAGCAGCTGCCCGAGGCCTACCAGGAGCTGGAGCAGGTGGCCCGGACCCTGGAGCGGCATTTCCGGGACGTGCAGGATCTCGAGTTCACCATCCAGCGGGGCCGGCTGTACATGCTGCAAACCCGCCGGGCTCAGCGCTCGGGCCACGCGGCGGTCCGCTGCGCGGTGGACATGGTGGACGAGGGGCTGATTTCGGAGGAAGAAGCCATCGCCCGGGTCCCGCCCAACGACCTCAATCAGCTGCTCCATCCCACCATCGATCCCAAGGCGACGCTCGATCTGCTCACCACCGGGCTGCCGGCGTCACCGGGTGCGGCGAGCGGCGCCGCGATCTTCGAGGCCGACCACGCCGAGGCCCGGGGACGCAAGGGCGAGCCGGTGATCCTGGTCCGCCGAGAAACCAGTCCGGAAGATTTCCACGGCATGGTCGCCGCCAAGGCGATCCTCACCGCGCGGGGCGGGATGACCTCCCACGCCGCGGTGGTGGCCCGCGGCATGGGCAAGCCCTGCGTGGCGGGGGCTCACGAGATCGAGGTGGACGAGCTGGCCCCCGCGTTTTCGGTGGACGGGCGCCGGATCCGTGAGGGCGAGTGGATCACGGTGGACGGGAGCACCGGGCGGGTCTACGCCGGCAAGGCGCGGCTGGTGCCGCCGGAGCTCTCGGGTCATTACTCCCGGCTGATGGGCTGGGCCGACGGCATGCGGCACCTCCGGGTCCGGGTCAACGCCGACACGCCGGCCGACGCCCACCGGGGCCGGGATTTCGGCGCCGAGGGTATCGGACTCTGCCGCACCGAGCACATGTTCTTCGAGGGCGAGCGGATCACCGCCATGCGGGAGATGATCCTCGCGTCCGACACGGCCGGCCGGCAGAAGGCGCTGGCGAAGCTGCTCCCGATGCAGCGCACCGATTTCGAAGGAATCTTCCGGGCCATGGAAGGGTATCCGGTGACCATCCGGCTGCTCGACCCGCCGCTGCACGAGTTCCTCCCCAAGGAAGCGGATGAAATCGCCACCCTGGCCCGGGAGCTGGGCAAGACGGTGGAGCAAGTCAACCGCACCATCGCCTCGCTCTCGGAAGTGAATCCAATGCTCGGGCTCCGGGGCTGCCGGCTCGGGATCATGTATCCCGAGATCACCATGATGCAGGCGCGGGCCATCTTCGAGGCGGCCTGCACCGTGGCCAACCGCAAGGGGCGGGTGCAGCCCGAGGTGATGATCCCGCTGGTGGCCCACGTGGTCGAGTTCCGGAAGCAGGCGCTGATCGTGCGCCAGGTGGCCGAAGAAGTCTTCCGGGAGCGCCAGCTTACCGTGCCCTACCTGCTGGGCACCATGATCGAGCTGCCCCGGGCGGCGCTCACAGCCGATGAGATTGCCCGGGAGGCCCAGTTCTTCTCCTTCGGCACCAATGACCTGACCCAGACCGCCTGGGGACTCTCCCGCGACGACGCCGGGGTGTTCCTCCCCGAATACCTGGAGCGCGGCATCATCGACGCCGATCCGTTCGTGGAGCTGGATATCGAGGGGGTGGGCAAGCTGATCTCGATGGCGGTGAGCCTGGGCCGACGAGAGCGTCAGGATCTCAAGCTGGGCATTTGCGGGGAACATGGCGGCGAACCTGCCGCGGTGGCCTTCTGCGAAGCCCAGAAGATGAACTACGTCTCCTGCTCTCCCTTCCGGGTCCCCATCGCGCGGCTGGCCGCGGCGCAGGCCGCTCTGGCCGAGCGGGGCACGATGAATCGTACCCGAGCCACGGTGTAGCTTTCGGCGAGCCTTCAGCCTTCAGCCATCAGCCTTCAGCCTTCAGCGATCAGCCTTCAGCAGCCTTCAGTCGTTTGCGTGACCCCCGACTGATGGCTGAGGGCTGAGGGCTGACGGCTGAGTTCTGCGCCGCCACCAGCCCGGCCTCGAAATCCTCCCGGGACATCGGCCGCCCCACCAGGTAGCCCTGAATCTTCTGGCAGCCCCGGTCCTGGAGGAATTGCGCCTGGGCCTCGGTCTCGACCCCCTCGGCCACCACGTCGAGCTCCATGGCGTCGGCCAGGGCGATGATCGCGGTGGTGATGGCCGAGTCGTCGGGGTCGGTGGGGACGCCGGCAATGAAGGAGCGGTCGATCTTGAGGGCGGTCACCGGGAAATTCTTGAGATAGCTGAGCGAGGAATAGCCGGTGCCGAAGTCGTCGATCGCGAGGCTCACCCCCAGATCGGCCAGCTCGCGGATGGTTCGCCCGGTCACCCCCTTGGGCTCCATCAGCATCGATTCGGTGAGCTCGAGCACGAGGGAGCGGGGCCGGAGCCCGGTCTCCTGGAGGATCGCCCGGACCGTATCCACGATGCCGTCGTGGCGAAGCTGCCGGGCGGAGAGGTTCACCGACATCCGCACCGACCCCAGGCCGGCGGCCTCCCAGGCTCGGGCCTGGGAGCAGACCCCGCGGAGAATCCACTCGCCCAGGGGCACGATGAGGCCGCATTCCTCGCAGAGCGCTATGAACTCTCCCGGTGACACCAGCCCCCGCTCCGGGTGGGACCAGCGCACCAGCGCCTCGGCCGCCACCGGCTTGCGGGTGACGAGGTCCACGATCGGCTGATACCAGATGGTGAACTCGCCGGCTTCGACGGCCTTGCGCAGCTGCAGCTCGAGCTGGAGCCGGGCCATCGCCTCGGCGTTCATGGAGGCGGAATACATCTGGTAGGTGTTGCGCCCCTGTTCCTTCGCGTGGTACATCGCGACGTCGGCGGACTTCAGCAGCTCCTCGGTGTCGTTGCCGTCGAAGGGATAGATCGCGACCCCCACCGACGCGGTCACGAAGACCTCCTGGGTTCCCAGCTTGACCGGCTTGCGCAGGGTATCCAGCAGCCGGCGGGTCACCCGGACCGATTCCTGGGGATCTTGCAGATCCGAGAGCACCACGGTGAACTCGTCCCCGCCCAGCCGGGAGACTTCGGCGATCCCCTGCTCGGTGCCGATGCGGGACACGCTGTCGGAGGTGCGCGACGCGGCCACCAGGCGAGAGGACACTTCGCGGAGCAGCTCGTCTCCCAGGTCATGCCCCAGGGTGTCGTTGATCCGGGAGAAATGATCGAGGTCGATGAAGCAGACGGCCACGAAGCGGTTGGTACGGCCGGCCCGGACCAGGGCCTGGGCCAGCCGTTCCTTGTAGAGCACCCGGTTAGGCAGCCGGGTCAGGCTGTCGTAGAAGGCCAGGAAGCGGACCTGGTCCACCATGCGGGCGTTGGAGAGCGCCACGGCCACCTGGTCGGCGATCCGGCGCACCTGGACGAAATCGTCCTCGGCGGTCTCGCTCTCCTTGCGCCGAAGCGCCAGGACTCCAAGCATCTCACCACCGTAGCGGAGCGGAAAGGTATCCACGGCGGACTTGCTGCCGTTGCGCTTGAAATGGGCGAGGAACGACGGCAGCGGAGGCATCCCATCGCGGTACACCAGCCGGTCAGGATGCTGCCGGGCCAGGCGGAGGTCCTCCGCCTCGAGACGGGCAGGCTCCTGACGACGCTCAGTGCCGTCGGTCCCGCTGCGCCAGGTGGTAGCGTCGGCGCCATCGCGCTCGGCCAGCAGGGTGATGCTGATCCCGTCGCAGGGACAGATCAAGGGAACCCGGTCCACCACCGCCTGGGCGATAGCCCCGGCATCTACCGAGGAAAGCACCGCGCGGTCGATTTCCGCCGCAGCCTTGAGGGCGCTGAACTGCCGGGCCAGGCGGGTGGACATCAGGTTGAAGGAGCTGGCCAGCTCTTCCAACTCGTCGCCGCTGTTCACCTGCAGCGGATGGGCGAAGTCGCGCTCGGCGATCCGCCGGGTGCCCCGCTGGAGCTCCGCGAGCGGAAGCAGGCTCTTCCGGATCTGGGTCACCCCCAGCACGACAACGACCAGGAAGGACACCCCGAGCAGCAGCGGGACGCTGCGCTGGAAGGAGGCCATCGGAGCAAGGACATTGGCCCGCGGCTGGCTCAGGATCACCCGCCAGGGAGGGAGCGCCATGGCGCTCTGCGCGGTCGGTGATTTCCAGCTGGCCAGAACTTCGCCCCGGTCGTCGTGCCACTCGAAATCGCCCCGGGCATCCCGACGGAGGGCCCGCTCCGCGTCCGGTCCCACCTGGGCCGCTCCCGAGGGAGGCGCGAGCAGGAGGCCGGCCGCAGGATCCCAAACGGAAAGGGTCACCGAAGCGGGGAGCGCTTCGTCGTCCGCGGAGCTCCACAGGTAAGCCGGGTTGATGCGGGCGATCAGGAGACCCTCGGCGGATCCGCCCGCCCGGCGGTGCACCAGGTAGAGCCGCACGGTGTCGGCAGCGGTGCGCCGAGCCAGCACCACGCTCGCCCCGAGTGCGAGCGGCGGAAGCTCCGCCGGCGCGGGCAGAGCGACCGGGTCCGGTTCTCCCGCGAGGAGCCGAAGTGTCCCTTTGGCGGAGAGGAGGCTCACTTCGTCGGCGGCATAGAGCAGCCCGTCGGCACACTCGGCGCATCCGGGGAGCCGGGGGGCGGCTTTCCGGAGATCCGCTTCCAGGAACTCGAGTCGCCCGAACAGTGTCTTGCTGGCGGCCCCTGAAATCGAGGCGAGACGCTCCCGGCTCTGACCGGTGAGCTGGCGGGAAGCGCTCCGATAGGAAAGCCAGGCCACGGCACAGGCCGGTACCATGGCGCAGACCGCAAAGAGGAGCAGCAAACGCTGCCCGAACCGGCTGCCCAGGTAGAGGCGGGTTGCCAGCGAGGACAGCCCGCCGGGAGCTTTCGACGTCTCAGGCATCAGTTTCCGGGATCGGGGTGGCCGGGAAACCGTTCCCGGCGGACCTCAAAACAGCAACGCCCGGGCCAGCCTGAGCCGCGCAGGCTATGCTGTGGCAGGGCAAGGAGTTCGGACGGACGGAGGGGATCCCCCTTGCGGCAGCGGGGCTACAGAACGGTGGAAAGCCGCAAGAACCTCCCTCCCATCCTCCCGCGTCCCGGTCTACCTTGTGACCTCGCAACCTTGCAACCTCGGAACATCCCCGCAGCCCGAGTCCGACAGGAGACCGGAATGGCTACTCCCCAGGTGGGCGTCGTAATGGGCTCCAGCTCCGATTGGGAGGTCATGCGGCATGCCGCCGACCGCCTGGCCGAATTCGGGATCCGGTACGAGACCCGGGTGGTCTCGGCCCACCGGACTCCGGACCTGCTGTTTGAGTACGCCCAGGCGGCGGCAGGACGGGGACTCGGCTGCATCATCGCCGGCGCGGGAGGAGCCGCCCATCTCCCGGGCATGCTGGCCGCCAAGACGACGGTGCCGATCCTGGGCGTCCCGGTGCCCTCGCGCCATCTGCAGGGGCTCGACTCGCTGCTCTCCATCGTGCAGATGCCGGCGGGCGTGCCGGTCGCCACGTTCGCAGTGGGCGATGCCGGTGCCCACAACGCCGGCCTTTTCGCCGTGGCCATGCTGGCCGCGCAGGATCCCGCGCTGCGGGACAAGCTGGACCGGTTCCGCGCGGCGCAGGATGCCCAGGTGCGGGCCACCAGTCTGCCGGCGTCCTCGCCCTGATGATCCTGCCCGGAGCCACGCTCGGGTTGCTCGGCGGGGGACAGCTGGGGCGGATGTTTACCGCGCGGGCCCGCTCCATGGGATACGAAGTCGTGGTGCTCGATCCGGACCCCTTTTCGCCGGCGGGGCGGATCGCGACCCGGCACCTCCAAGCGCCCTACGACGATGCCACCGCCCTTACCGAGCTGGCCGCTGCCGCCGCGGCCGTCACTACCGAGTTCGAGAATGTGCCCGCTGCCGCGCTCACGTTTCTGACCCCCCGGGTCAGGGTTCGGCCGGGACCCACCGCACTCGCCATTGCGCAGGACCGGCTCACCGAGAAGGCATTCTTCCGGGAAGGCGGCATCGCGACGGCCGGGTTCGCGCCGGTACGCAATGCCGATGAGCTGGAATCGGCCTGGGAGACCGTGGGCGCTCCCGCGCTGCTCAAGACCAGCCGGCTGGGATACGACGGCAAGGGACAGGTCGGGGTCGGCTCGAGGGAGGAGGCGCGGCGAGGCTTCGCGGCGCTCGGCGGGGTGCCCTGCATCCTGGAGCGCCGGCTCGCGCTCGCGGGAGAAGTGTCGGTGGTGCTGGCCCGGGGGGACGACGGTGCCCTGGCGGCGTTCCCGCCCGGAGAGAATCGGCACGTCGACGGCATTCTGGAAACCACCCTGGTGCCGGCCCGGTTTCCCGGCCCGCTCCTGGATCGCGCAGTCACGCTGGCCGGGGAAGTCGCCGCCCGGCTCGAGTACGTCGGCGTGCTGGGCCTCGAGCTCTTCATAGCCGACGACGGAGAGCTCTACGCCAACGAGATGGCCCCCCGGCCCCACAACAGCGGGCACTACACCCTGAATGCGTGCGATGTCTGCCAGTTCGAACAGCAGGTCCGGGCGCTCGCCGGGCTGCCGCTCACCGAGCCCAGGCTCCTCTCCGCGGTCTGCATGATCAATCTGCTGGGAGACCTGTGGAGCCGGGGCGAGCCGCGCTGGGAAGCCGCGCTGGCGCTGCCGGGGGTATCGCTCCACCTCTATGGCAAGCGGGAGCCCCGGCCGGGACGGAAGATGGGACACCTGAATTGTCTGGCGGAAACGGCGGACCTGGCGGAAGCGCTGGCGCGGCGGGCCCGGTCCGCGCTCGCGGGTTAGGGAAGCCGGTCGGCCAGCCGGCGCAACGGCGCCAGCTCCTGGCGGGCCCGGGGATCGGCCTGGGCCCAGTTCCGGCCCAGGTGGGCCAGCGCCTGGTTCGCCGCCGCTTTGTCCCCCAGGGCGATGGCGGCCCGGGCCAGCCCGAGCAGCGAGCGGGAGCGGCCCGGCGCCATGGCGAGGGCGCGGCGAAACTCCGCCATCGCCTCTTCGGGGCGCATCTCCAGCAGCATCCCCCCGAGCAGCTCGTGGCTGGGCTCCACGATCGCCGGCGGCCCGAACTCCATCGGCAAGCCGTCCTCGATCCGGCTGGCTTCCCGCACGGCGCGCACTCCCGCCTCCCGGCTTCCCGCCAGGAAGAGGTTCATTCCGCCCAGCTCGAGCGCCATCACCCGGCCAGTCTGGGTGAGGAGGTCGGCCGCGCCGCGGTCCTCCCGCATCGCGTCCACCAGCCGCATCAGCTCGGTGGCGGCCGCGCTCAAGGTGGTCTGGTCCCGCCGGCGATAGGCAATCGCTCCCTCGGTGAACACGTCGGTCATTTCCCCGGAAAGCGACATCCGGTCGTGGCTCGACTCCTGATCGAACACGGTGCCGCGCCAGTCCTCCGAATGCAGGAGGTAATGGGCCCGCATGTCCACCAGCGCGCCGTGCTGTCCGTGCAGTCCGCCACTGCCCAGGTTTTTGCGCAGCTGCCCGATGAGGTCCTGGGCCATCCCGTAGCGGCCCTGCTGGATCAGGCCGTAGATCAGCCAGCTGGAATAGTGTCCCGGCAACGGGGCCTGAAGCCGGAGCGCGATCCGGTTCTGGGCCACCACGTCATCCCACATCCCGAGGGCGAGGAAGATGTGGGTGGTCATGTGCTGGGCGTGCGCGGCATCGGGGGCGATGCGCGCGTAGGCCCGCGCGGCATCCAGGCCGCGGGAGGCGTGCACCGGATCGTCGTAGGCATGAATCAGGTAGTGCACCGCCCCGGGGTGGTCCGGATTGGCCCGGAACACCGTGTCGGCCCAGGGAGCGGCGCGCAGGTAGGTGACGGTGTCCCGCACGCCCTGGTTGAGACCAAGCAGGGCGAGGGAGTAGAATGTCTTGGCCTCGAGATCCCCGGGATGGGCCCGCACCAGTCGCTCCATCGCCAGGGCGTACAGGGTGTCCCGGCGTGGTTTCGAGCCCGGTCCGTAGAGGGCTTCCACCGCGTCGAGGTAATCCCGCTCTCGCGGCGTCGGGGCGCGGGAGCGCCGGGCCTCCGGGGTGGGGGCGAGTCGCTCCAGTGCGCTTCGCGCCGAGCTCAGGTCCTGTTCGTTCCACACCGGGTGGGTGTAGGTCATCGCTTCGCCCCAGTGCGCCATGGCGAACCCGGGCTCGAGCTGCTGGGCCCGCCGGAAGGCCCGCTCCGCGCTCTCGTACTCGAAGCTGTGGAGATAGAGAACGCCCTCGAGAAACGCCCCCTGGGCGAGAGGCGATGCGGAGGTCGGAAAGTCGATGGAGCCGAGGCGGGGCTTGGGAGCCGGAGCCTGGGCGGGGAGCGGGAGAGCGGCGAGGACCGCGACCAGCCAGTGGATGACGAGGCGGGGCATGGGAATAGTATAGCGAATAGCGAGTAGCGAAGAGGAAAGAGCAGCGAAGAAGAAAGAGCGAAGAAAGACGTGGGTCTCCCCACCCCCTCTTCGCTCTTCGCTACTCGCTACTTAGTGGAGGCGCAGGGAATCGAACCCTGGTCCGAACCAGCTTTCAGTGCAGCGTCTACGTGCGTAGGCCGGTGTCTTCGCGTGGTCCCGGGCCGGTCATCGGCCAACCTTCCCGGAACGAACCTCCGGAGAATCTCACCTGCCGCGTCGGAGGACCACGACAGGCCAGCCCGGCTTTGCTATTCGACGCCGACGCCCCGGACGGGCTCCGTCGCCGAAGGTGCCTTCGCGAGCTTAGCTCAGCTTAGGCAGCCAGCGCCAAATCAGAGTTGGCAGTTGAACGTTTCCAAGCGGTTTTACCAGGAACCTGGACCTGGGCACGCTGCCATACCTTCTACTGACCCGTCGAAACCAGTCGCCCCCGTGTTCGGGCTTCCTGGATCATAATGGGTCGGGAGTCTGGACGGTAGGTTCGAGGACGGTAGGACGGGAGGGTTATCCGTTGCGGCGGCCTTGCGCCTTTGCGCCTTTGCGCCCTCATCACAACTCTAAGATTTGCATTAGATTACGTCCTAAGAAATTGCTTCAACTCTCCTTCTGACCTTCAAATGTGACGAACATGATCCCACCCACCCGGGCGACCCTCGCTCTCCTGTGCGCCGCTGCCTTCGCCACCCCGGCAGCCGCCCAGCAGACCCTTCCCCTCCGCCAGTCCAGCCTCGAGTGGAGTGCCCGGGATCCCGGGTTCAGGCTGGAGCTGGACTCGACCTTCGATGCCCGGTGGCTGGGCGGCGGCGCCACCCTGCCCCGCTGGGACCTCGAGGGCCGCTGGGCCTACTTCCAATACGCCCTGGACCCCAAGCCCATCGTGGCCGGGCCTGCCGACGACCCCTGGTGGCGGGTGTCCCGGGACGGGAAGCGGGTGGAGCCGGTAGAGCGGAAGGATGCGGTGCTCATTCCCGCCTCGGTGGCCTACACCCGGGACGGCGCCCGGGGGGTCTATTTCCACCGCAACGAGCTCCACTACTGGAAGCGGGGCGCGGTGCCCCGCCTGCTGCTCTCCCGGGCCGACAACATCACCCCCCGCTGGAGTCCCAGCGAGCGGGAGATCTGGTTCCTGAGCGGGGGCGATCTCTGGGCGATCGATCCGGAGGCCGGCGGGCTGCGACAGCTGACCCGGAGCTTTACCACCCCCGACGCCCCCCGGGCCAACCGGATCGCCGAATCGCTCCGCCGGCAGCAGGCCGACCTGTTCGACTTCGTGAAGCGCCAGCAGGCCGACCGGGACACCACCGAAGCCCGCCGGCGACGGGACGCGGCCCCCCTGCCGATCGTGATTCCCCGGAAGCGCGACGACACCATCGCCGACCTCGATATCTCCGCCGCCGGGACCTACGCCAGCTTCCGGGTCACGCCCCGGGTCGAGAACCCCCAGACCACCTACAGCGATTACGTCAACGACTCGGGCCACGTGTTCACCCGCACCTCCCGCCCCAAGGTGGGCCAGACCCTGCCCCAGGTCCGGGTCGGCATCGTCAAGGCGGATTCCTTGGCGATTCCCGACAGCGTGAAGGTGACCTGGGTGGACACCGCGGGATTCGGCAAGCCGGTAAGCGCGATGCAGGCCGAGTGGAATCCCCAGGGGACCCGGCTCGCGGTGGATTTTCTCTCCCACGACTACAAGGACCGCTGGATCGTGCTGGTGGATCCCGCCACCGGCAAGCGGGAGAAGGAGCTGGTACACCTGCGGGACGACGCCTGGCTGGGGCACTACTGGACCGCGATGCCGACCCCGCTGACCTGGCTCCCCGACGGGGAGACCCTGGCCTACACCAGCGAGGCCTCGGGATGGCATCACCTGTGGACCGTGAACACCGCCGGGCAACAGCGCCAGCTCACTTCCGGGGAGTGGGAGGTCCGCGGGGTGACCCTGGCGCGGGACGGGTCGCGCTGGTGGCTGGAGAGCAGCCTGGAGCATCCCAGCGAGCGGCACTTCTACACCATGCCGGTCGCCGGGGGGCCGCTGACCCGGATCGACCGGCTGGGCGAAGGAGAAGTGCAGCCGGTCCTCTCTCCCGACCAGACCGTACTGGCCGCCCGCCACTCGAATCCCCGGGAGCTCAACGACATCTATCTCCAGCCGGTGGCGGGGACCCAGGCCCCGGTGCGGGTGACCCGGAGCGGCACCGATGCCTTCTACCGGATTCCCTGGCCCAAGAGCGACTTCATCCGGTTCGAGGACGAGCAGGGCAAGCCGGTCTGGGCCCGGGTCTACCTGCCCGAGCAGCAGCACCCCACCCGGGCGGCGGTGATGGAGATTCACGGTGCGGGTTATGCCCAGGGGGTCCACAAGACCTTCGCGGGGTCGGGCGCCCACGGCGGCGCGCTCAACGCGGCCTACCTGACCCAGCGGGGGGTGACCTACGTGGTGCTCGACTACCGCGCCAGCGCCGGCTACGGCCGGGACACCCGCGCGGCGATCTACCGCTCCATGGGCGACCGCGACGTCGCGTCCGCGGTGGCGGCGCTTCCGGTTCTGGCGGCGCGCTACAACGTGGACCGGAGCCGGGTCGGGCTGTTCGGCTGCAGCTACGGCGGCTTCTTCACCCTAATGGCGCTGTTCAAGCACCCGGATGACTTCCGGGCCGGAGCGGCGCAATGCTCGGTGACCGACTGGGCCCACTACAACCATCCCTACACCGCCCGGATCCTCAACGGGACCCCGGTGAGCGACAGCCTGGCCTACCGGGTGTCCTCCCCCATCTATCATGCCGCCGGACTCAAGGGCCGGCTCCTGCTCCAGCACGGCCTGATCGACGGCAATGTCGAGTACCAGGACGCGGTGCGGCTGGTCCAACGCCTGATGGAGCTGGGCAAGGATTTCGAGTTCGTCACCTACCCGGTGGACCAGCACGGGTGGCAGACCCGCTGGGCGAGGCGGGATTCGGTGAGGCGAGTCTGGAAGCTTTGGGAAGAAACAATATTGAGGGACTAGGGAGTTAGGGAGTTAGGGAGCTAGGGGAAAACGGCCCCTAGCTCCCCAGCTCCCTAGCTCCCTAGTCCCTTCGCTACCGCCTCGACGCGTTCCATGACCCGCAGCAGATTCCCGCTCCACAACTTCCCGATCTGCTCCTCGGTGTAGCCTCGGCGGACCAGCTCCAGGGTCACGTTGAAGGTCTCGCTGGCGTCGCTCCAGCCCTCCACCCCGCCGCCCCCATCGAAGTCCGAGCTGATCCCGACGTGGTCGAGCCCGATCAGCTTGACGGCGTAATCGATGTGATCGGCGAAGTCCTTGACCGTGGCCCGGGGCGGTGCGGGGTGTTTCTCGTTGAGCGCCTGCATGTCCCGCTGATACGACGCCCGCACCGAATCCGGCAGCCCCTGACCGCCACCCCCGCCGGTCCCGCTCAGTCCGTACTTCTGCCGCAGCGCTGCGATCGCCTGCTGCCGCTCGGGCGACTCCTGCCCGCACTTGACGTAGCTGTTGAACGCCACCAGCTGGACCACCCCGCCGTTCTGCTTGAGCCCCAGGAGCTGCTCGTCGTCCAGGTTCCGGGAATGGTTGCAGATCGCCCGCACCGCCGAATGCGACGCGATGATCGGAGCACGGGAGAGGGCGAGGGTCTGCATCATCGACTGCTTGGAAGGGTGGGAGATGTCCACCATGATTCCCAGCCGGTTCATCTCCGCGATGACCTGGCGGCCAAGCGGCGAGAGTCCGTTGTGCAGCCAGACCCCGTCCCGCTCGCCGGTGTTGGAGTCGGAGAGCTGGCTGTGCCCGTTGTGGGCCAGCGACAGGTAGCGTCCCCCCAGGTCGTAAAACTTCTTGACGTTGCCGAGGTCGGTGCCGATCGGGTAGCCGTTCTCGATCCCGATCAGGGCCACCTTCTTCCCGCTGGCGTAGATCCGTCGCGCGTCGGCCGCGGTGCGGGCGAGTCCGATCCGGTCGGGCGCCAGCTCGCTGGTCAGCCGGTGAATCGCGGCAAACTTCTCCAGCGCCGCCTCGTGGGCCCGGGCGTACCCTTCCGGGGTGAAATCGTTGCGCTGTCCCACGTACACGATGAAGAACGCGGCATCCAGACCCCCTTCTTCCATCTTGGGGAGGTTGACCTGGGTGGCCAGCCGCTGGGTGTAGTTCCGCTCCGGGGTGAAATTGGCCGGGTTGATGTCGGCATGGGTGTCGAGGGTCAGCACCCGCTGGTGAATCGCCCTGGCCCGCGCGACCAGTACCGGGTCATCGGTTTGTGCGGCGGCGGGGCCCGGTGCCAGCCAGAGGGCCGCCCCGGCGAGAATGAAGAGCTGACGGGTCACAGGGTGATCTCCTTTTCGGCAACCCCGCCCCGGGTGCTCAGCAGGCGGAGAGTGAACGTTTTGTCCTCCGGCTTGGTGCCTGCCTTGATGCGGAGCGTCACCTTCCGGGACTCTCCCCCGCCCAGCCAGAATTCGGGATTCCGCCCCAGGGAGCGGCTGCCGCTACCCCGGGCAAAGCGGGCAGTGATCCGGTCGGGCTGAACAATCTTGACCCGCTTGGCCTGCTCCAGGGCCGTGGGGAGTCGACCGGTGTTGCGCACCACCACCTGAAGCTCGTGGGTGGCCGAATCCGCAGCGCCTGCCACCGCACGGGCGGTGGCGGAAACGATTTCTACTTTCGGGAGCGAGACCGCCATGTAGAGATTGAACATCGCCTGGTTCCGGGCCCACTGCTCCAGCACCTCGGGTGGTCCGTTCTGGGAGAAGAATTTCGGATTGTACCCCCCGATCTCCACCTCGCCGAGCACCGGGTGCCGGTACGCGGTCCAAGGCTTGAAGCAGCGGCCCCCGAACGCCTCATCGCACCAGCGGAGCACTTCGATCTCCTCGATCCGGCCATCGCCGTCGTAGTCCTTCTCCCGCCCGCCGTGCCAGATCTCGTCCCCGTACCACACCACCCCGTAGTAGAAGTAGCCGAAGTCGGGGCCATGTCCGAAGAGAGGCTCGGGACGGGTGGAGTCGCCGGTGAAGGGATTTACCGGGATGCGGGTGTTGTAGGTCCGGTACACATCCCCGGCCCAGGGGTACTTGGTGTGGGAGAGGCCCACCGAATCCATGTGGCGGTAGATCGCCAGGTCAGCCGGATACATGCACTCGGTTTCCTCGCAGGTCGAGGGCGCCCGCAGATGCATGGGGACCGAGGTATCCATGGAATTGGCCACCCCGACATTGGGATGGGTCAGGAGCCACATCACGACCGACTTGGTCTCCGGCTCGGACAGCGGATACGCCCCGGCGCCATTCTGGGTCCAGCCCCTGCCGGTGAGATCCCGGCCCGGCTCTGGCCTCCAGTTCTCCGGGTAGTTACGGTGCAGGTCGAGCCCGCCCACGCCGTCCTCGTTGTAGCGCCCGTCGAGATCGTTGTCCACGCCCTCGCTGTACACCATGAAGTCGCCCTTCCCGGCCCCCATCCGCTTGAGCAGGCGGCCGGTCTTGTCCTCGGGATCAAGGCTCCATTCTCCCTTCCCCGCGCCCACCCGGACCCGCATCTGGCGCACGAAGCCGTCGCCGTCGAGATCTTCGCCCGGATCCTCGTCCAGCAGCCCGTCGCCGTCGGTATCGTGGGGACGGACCGTGCTCCGGTTGGATTGGGCGGTGAGCCGGTACAGGTCGGATCCATCGGGATTGTTGAGCGGACGGATGTACACCGCCTTCTCATCGAGCAGCCGGGTCACCGCCGGGTCCTTGCCGTAGCGATCGAGCAGATACCAGGCGAGATAGAACGCCGACTCGGTCCCGCTGATTTCCCCGGAGTGCCGGCCTCCCTCGAAGAACGCGGCCGGCTTGTCGGTGTCCTTGCCGGTCTTCCTGCTGGTGAGGGTGAGCTGCCAGAGGGTCCGTCCCCCGAAGCTCTCGCCCACCGGGTAGAGCGAGACCAGCTCGGGATACTGCTCCACCCACCTGCGCATCCACATCTCGATCTCGGCCGAGGTGTGATAGTGCCGCCAGTCGAGCTGCCCCGCCGCAACCGGACGGGTCTCGGCGTAATTGGTCGTCGGGAAGGCGCTGGGCCCCTGTCGCTCCCCCGGCACCACGTAGACTTTGCGGGTCGTGTCGCGCGGCGGCGCATCCTGCGCCTGGAGCAGTGCAGGCGGGAAGAGGAACGCCATTAGCAGGAACTGCTTCATCATGTGCCTCAGAAAGTGAATCGTTGCGCCATTGCGCCGTTGCGCCTTTCCGCCCTCGTTGCGTCCTTCGCGTCCTCGCGTCCTCGCGTCCTTCGCGTCCTACGCGACCGGCTTCGCCACCACTACCTTGTCGCGCCCGGTGCGCTTGGCCTCATAGAGCGCGGCGTCCGCCTGGGCCGGCAGCCCCTCCTTGGTGGCGCTGGTGTCGGGACAGGCGGAGACCCCGAACGAGGCCCGGAGCTGACGCTTGGTTCCCTGCCACTTCCATTCGCTCCAGGCCAGGGCCTGCCGGATCCGTTCGGCGACCTGCCGGCCCCGTTCCAGAGTCGCGCCGGGGAGCCAGACGGCGAACTCCTCCCCGCCGAGCCGCGCCACCGTGTCCTGATCGCGCACAGCCTGGATCAGCAGCTTGGCCACATGAACCAGGGCCGCGTCGCCGGCGGGGTGACCCAGCGCGTCGTTGAGTCCCTTGAAGTCGTCGAGATCGGCATACACCAGTGCGCCGCCCGGGGTGCTGATCGAGGTCATCACCTCGCCCAGTCCCCGGCGGTTGCGAAGCCCGGTCAGCGGATCCCGGATGGCGGCGTCAGTGAGCTCCTTCCGCTCGATCGCGGCCCGGAGCCGCGGGCCCGCGGTCTCCACCGCATTCCGGAACGCGGCCAGGAGGGGCCCCACCGGTTCGGCGCCCCCCTCGGTCCAGACCGCGACCGCTCCGATCGGGCGCTTGTCTCCGGGGATCGGGCAGACGAACGCCGGATCCCGTCGGTGCCGCCGGTCGGACAGCACCTCGCCGAACGGCG
>Ga0209387_1000024_pt1 | contig 39316 bp, 35 predicted proteins | sample NCControl_FD_187515 | JGI IMG/M metagenome (GOLD analysis project Ga0209387, IMG submission 187515) | Agricultural soil microbial communities from Utah to study Nitrogen management - NC Control (SPAdes) (version 2) | ecosystem: Environmental > Terrestrial > Soil > Agricultural land | place: USA...
CTCTCGTTCGAGTCTCACGTTCTCTTCTACCAGGCGTGAATCGTCGATCGCGATCGCGACTTGGTTGGCGAGGATCTCCATCACCGACCGTGCGTCCGGAGTCAGACTCCCCGCGGCTGCGTCAACTGCCAACAACCCTTCGACGTTCTCTTCGCGTCGCAACGGATACGCCAGCTTGAATCCTTGTTCGACGAGCAGCGGATCGTCTTCGACCGGCAACCAACCGTTCGCACGCGATTTTGCGAGGACGAGCTCGCCCCACGGCTCAGGAAGTCTGCGGTGGCCGTTCACTTCACCTGCGACCGATCCGTCGATGAAGATCTTGAGTTGTCTCAGGCCGAGGGCCTTCGTAGTCCGTTCTTCGACAAACTGCAAAAGGTCAGATAGTTCTTTATACAAACCTGCGTGCGAGCCAATTCGCGAAACGATCTCCTTGTACAACGCCGCTTCACGTTCGAAGAGTTTGTGAAAGCGCTGGGCCAACCAGCCGCGCAACGGCGCCGCCATCAACACAAGGGTGAGAATCAGCAACGCCTCGACCAACCCCGGACGCACTCCGTATCGCTGCGTCATCCAGTCGCCGATGGTCCGGATACCAAAGACGTAGACCGTCAGCACGACCGTGGCAAACGTCACCACGATCAAACTCTCTTCGATGATGATTTCAAGATAGCGATAGCGATAGATGTAGTAAGCCAGAAGGACTGACGGCAGCAACGAACCGAGATTCGCAATCGTCTTGAGATAGAGTCCGACGGTCGTACCGGCGCCCAGTCCAAACGCCAGGGCCGCCAGGATCACAACGCCAACGCCGATGAACGACGCAGCCAGCGTGCGCATGATTCGTCGCTCACTGGGGTTCTGCGTCCGTCTCGCGATGAGCCACTCAGTCAGCGCAATCAGCCCAAGAACATAAGCGATCCAGAATGCAAATGGGATCACGAAGAACGACAGCTTCGCGAACATCGGTGCGTAGTCACCACGCCACAGTCGGGGGACGGCGATCACGAGAAAGATTGTCGGAAGGTAGGAAAGGTAGACGCGGAAACGCTCGCTGCGATTCAGGTCGCGACCGTGTGATTGCGCCCACAGATGCAGGTGAACGTGAAGCAGAAACGAGTACGCGAACGTGATGCTCACCACCGCGACGGTATCGGCGACGCGCAGGAGCGTGGTCCAGGTGTCAAAACCGAGATCGAAGAGTCCGTGGAGGGTGACGACGAGGTTGCTGGTATGCCAGCCGCCCATCGTCAAGGCGAGCGCCGCGAGGATTCGCTCGGTGGTTGTCAGTTTGGCGCGATGCTGGACGAGTTGCACCGCCATCCAAAGAGGTAGCAACGCGCCGATGCTATAGCCGATGACCTGGAGTATTTCGAGTGGATCGAGTGGGGACATTTAATTGGTCAGTTGTCCGTGGTCCGTTGTTCGTAGTAAGTGCTGATTCACGTGACAACTGACTACTGACCACGGACAACTGACCACCGCCTAATTCACAGCCGTATTGCGCGGTGGCGTGAAGGTTATCTCTACGCGCCGGTTCTTCGTGCGGCCTGCGACCGTAGTGTTCGGCGCCACCGGGTTTGACGCTCCCATGCCGTTGGCCTGAATACGCGTTGGTTCTACACCCGCTGATTGAAAACGATCCGACAACACGCGTGCACGTTCCTGCGTGATCTGTTGCAACTCGACTTCATTACCCCGATTGTCTGTGTAGGCTTCAATCAGGATCTGATAGTCAGGATTACTCGCAAGCAACGCTGCCAGGGGTTCAAGCTTGGCGGCGGACGCAGTTGATAAAGTCGCTTTTCGTGCATTGACCCAGATGTTTTCCGGAAGAGTCAGCCGGAAGCCCGCGGCCGTCTCTTTAACTGTTCCATACTTCGCGAGTGTTTCTTTCAACGTCGCTTCGGCGTTGCGTTTTTCGACGGCGAGTCGCTCAGCTTCGACACGCGCCGTCTCGGCAGCTTTCTCGCCTTCGAGTCGCGCGAGTTTCAGCTTGGCGCCGTCCGCGTCGGAGCGCAGTACCTGATTTTCATCGCGCAGACGCGCGATCTCGACACGCTTCTCACGCAATTGATCGTTTGCGGTTGCGGCGTCGCGTTCAGCCAGTTCGCGTGCACGTTGCTCTTTTTCGAGTGCGCCCCGTAGTTGGGCGACTTCCTGTTGCAACTCGTCGGCGGTGCGTTCTGCTGCGCGAACCGCTTCGTCACGGCGTCGAATCTCTTCGCGTCGTAGACGCGCGGCTTTCCTCGTCGCTGCGATTTCCTCCGCGGCAGCGCCCGAGCGGGTCGCTTGTCGGGCTTTTAAATCGACTTCAGCTACCGCTTCATTTAAACGCCATGCTTGTTCAGCGGCTTGCAGATTTTCCTCGGCCTTACGCAGTTCTTCAGGAGCATCTTGTGAGGCACCGGCATACTTCGCCAGACCTACAGCCTGGCGCGCGCCGAGTAACGATACTGGCGTTTGGCGATAGTCGGCGTCGGCGATCTCCGGAACGCGAACGTCGCGGAAGTAGTCGCTCGAGTTTCCGATATAACGAACGTCGACGGTCTCGACCGTGCTGCCGTTGGGTCGTCGCGGTGGCAAATTCTCCATCACGACCATCTTGCTCGGCACTTTCATCAGGAAATGCGGCTCGGCAGTCAGGATCAGCGCAAACGACTGGAGCGGCGTGGTGACGTCGAGCTTCGAGTCCACGAACGAACTGCCACTGCGTTTGATCTCGCCGAGATTGTCGACGTGACCTTCTGGCGAGATGGCCCACAGGATGTAGGTCGTATATGGACCACCAAGCTCGGACGCGCGTGGCAGATCTTCGACGCTCAATTCGACGCGAGTGCCGCGACGTCCGGCGCGCTTCACTTTTGCTTCGCCCTTCAGGCGCGGTAACAGAGTGGTGCCGCGAAACTGCACCGTGACTGTCTCATCCAACGGATAGGTTACGGCGACGGTTTGTCGTTCAACGTCTCTTTGGGCAAACGAAATTGAAAAGGAGAGTAAGAAAGCAATAAGTACGAACGGGAGGCGTTGACCAATGCATTTAAATGTCATGGCAGAAAGAACTCCTGGTCATTTATTAACCTGTTGATGCTCCAAGGTGCTCGCACTGTTGCCGCAATTACACAGATTTATCGCGAAACCTGTGTTCGTACCTGGTCTTACGATAAGCGGCAATTTCGACTATGAGCACGGTAATTCCGGAGAGCAACAGCAGATGGATCCAGCCTCGTTGTTGCGCAACGAGCAGGATTAACCAAAGCAGGATCAGGCCTGAACCAATCCACCAAAGCATCAGGGCACTTCGTTCAACTTGTAACCGACTCCCCGGACCGTTAGTACGTAACGCGGGTTCTTGGGATCGGTTTCAAGTTTTTTCCGCAAGCGATTGATATGCGGATCGATGTTGCGTTGGTAGCCTTCGTAGTCGGTGCTCCAAACGCGATCGAGCAACGCGTTCCTGGACCACGCTCGGCCGGGCTCGGACGCGAGCAGTTCGAGAATCTGAAATTCGAGTGGCGTTAAGTCGACGCGATCTCCATTGCGGATCACTTCGTGACGTCGTTTGTCGATCACGAGATCGCCAACCTCGATCCGTTCCCCATCAGGCTCGGACGCCACGCTGCCCCCGCGCCGCAGCAATGCTTCAACTCGATACTCGAGTTCCCGTGGACTGAACGGCTTCGCCAAATAGTCGTCCGCGCCTGCTTCGAAGCCGGCGACCTTATCCGAGAGCGCGTCGTGCGCCGTCAGGAAAAGTGCCGGAGTCTGGATGCCTCGATCGCGGACCCGTTTGAGCAGGTCGAGCCCGGAGATGCCGGGCATCGAGACGTCGAAAATGAAACAATCAAACCTTCCCGCCAGTGCCGCTTCGAGGGCGGCCATCCCGTTTTCACGTTCTTCTACCGTAAAACCGAGGCGCCGAAAATACTCGGCAAGGAGCAGACGCATATCCGTATCGTCGTCGGCTATTAGAAGGCGTTTACCTGCGTATTTGCTGTTTGTTGGTGCTTGCTGTGCCAAGTCTCTCTGATCCTGTCGGTAGGGATCCTTCTACACGTGCTATCTTGCGGGAAAGTATACCCCAAAGTCACGCAGACGAATCCGGTAAAGTTCGTGTGAGGTAAACTACGAACAATGTAGATTTGAGCAAAATCAGTCAGCCTTGACGCAATTAAGTGGGGGTAAGTATATTTCGTTTTTAACTTTGGACCGCTTCCACCCTCCTTATAGCAACTGATCGGAGACTTTAGCAAACCAGAATGCGTGATCTTCGCCGCTTGTTAAAGTACCTGAGACCTCACTGGCCGATGTTCACAGTAGCTACTTTCGCGATGTTGCTGGTGGGTGTGCTGGAGAGCGCCACCGGTGGGCTTGTGGTGCCCATTTTCGAACAGGCCTTGTCGCAAAACGAAGGTCCGCGGAGCTCGACGCTGTTCGGTCTCCAACATCTGATTCCCCAGGACCCGCTCGGCGCCTGGAAGATGATCGCGACACTGCTGCTCATTTTCACGCTTACCAAAGGCATCGCGGAGTACTTCTCGACCTACCTCATGGCGCGGATCGGACAATCAGCCGTGCTGAAGTTGCGGCAGGACCTTTACAACCATCTACTCGCGCAGTCCGCGACGTTCTTCGAGCGCCATCGCACGAACTATCTCGTGTCGCGGCTGGTAACAAGTGCCGCAGCAATCGAAACTGCGGTGACGAGTACGGTTCGGGACATGTTGCGCGAGAGTTTTACTTTGATCTTTTTTCTCGCGGCGGCCTTTTACTTTAGTTGGCGACTTACACTAGGCTCATTGATCATTGCGCCAATCATCGCCTATCTCACTGTGAAGTTTGGCCGGGCCTTGCGAAATCTGGCGCGCGAGAGTTTTGAAGGCAGTAAGGAGCTGACAGATACCGCTCAGGAAGCACTTGCCAATCAGGGCATCGTCAAAGCCTATCGCGCGGAGCAGCGTGAGTCGGATCGTTTTACGGCCGTCGCCAAACGAATTGTCAGAGCGAATCTGCGTAGCGCGAGCATCGCGGGCGCCTCACCGCCGATTATAGAGATGATCGGTATTCTGTTCGTTGTTCTGCTGCTCTTCTTCGGTCAGCAGGAGATCGTGGCCGAGCGAATGACGACGGCGCAGTTCCTCGCGTTCATCGTGTTTCTATTCCGCAGTTACGATCCGATGCGGAAATTGTCGCGACTGCAAAACAGCCTGGAACAGGCGTTCGCCGCTGCACAGCACGTCTGGGAAGTGATGGACGAGCACGCCGCGATCAAGGAAAAAGCGGACGCGCGTGACGTGGCGCCGTTGAAGCAAGCGATCGAGTTGCGTAACGTCTCATTTGGTTATGACAACGAAACGCGGTCGGTCTTGCGAGACGTCAATCTGCGGGTCGAAGCGGGGACAATGGTGGCGCTCGTTGGCGAATCGGGCGGCGGAAAATCGACGTTGACGAAGTTGCTGCCGCGTTTTCACGATCCGAGTTCCGGTTCAGTGCTTTGGGACGGTGTCGACCTGCGCGACGTGAAACTTGCGAGCCTGCGCCGGCAGATCGCACTCGTCACGCAGGAGACGGTGCTGTTCAACGACACGGTCCGTCACAACATCGCCTACGGCAAGCCCGACGCAACTGACGCGGAGATCCAGGAAGCTGCGAACATCGCCCTGGCGCACGACTTCATTCGCGAAATGCCTGACGGGTACGATACGATTGTCGGCGAGCGCGGTATTTTTCTTTCCGGTGGTCAACGACAACGGCTGGCCATCGCCCGCGCCATCCTGGTCAATGCCCCCGTGCTCGTACTCGACGAGGCCACATCGGCCCTCGACGCAGAGTCGGAACGTCTGGTGCAGCGCGCGATCGCTAATCTGGTCCGCAATCGGACGACAATCGTCATCGCCCATCGTCTTTCGACGGTTCGTCGTGCCGACGTAATCGTAGTAATGGAAGCGGGCCGGATCATAGAAACAGGTACCCACACCGAATTACTGGCCCGGGGTGGAAAATATCAAAAACTATACGAACTGCAATTTGCTGATGAGGAAGAGTTAACGGCCGCCGAGATTAGATGAGCTTTAGTTTTGGATTTTTGTCAGTGGTCAGTGGTCAGTTGTTGAGGGCCCACCGACTACGGACAACTGACTACTGACGACTGACAAACAGATGAAATCAATGACCGGATATGGAAGGGGCACGATCACGGGTGACGAATTCTCCGTCTCCGTTGACCTCAAGACTGTCAACAATCGTTTCCTCGATATTCATCTTCGTGCCGGATCCGAGCTCGCCGCGCTCGAGCCCGCGATCAAGAAACGGATCAGCTCGCGACTGTCGCGCGGCCGTGTTGACGTCACGATCAGTCTTGAACGAACGGCGCAACTCGCTTACGAACTCAATCGTCCACTTATAGCCGGTTACATCAACGCGCTGAAACAACTACAACACGACTTCAACATCGGCGGCGACCTCGACATCAACTTACTCGCCCGCATTCCCGGCGCGCTGCAACCCGCACGCAATGGAATCGACGAACGAGTGATCGAAGCCCTGCACTCCGCGTTGGACCAGGCGCTCGACGAACTCGAGAAGATGCGCGAGCAGGAAGGTGAGGCACTGAAAAGCGAGTTGCATGACCGCGTGCAAAAGATCGCAGCACTAGTTCCGACTATCGAAGCAAATGTTGAAGGCCTGGCGGATGCATATCGTGTGCGCCTCCAAAAACGGATCGGAGAGTTATTGAATCGTGGCGGGCAGGTAGTGGAAATCGATCCGGCGAGACTGGCGCAGGAAGTCGCGTATCTCGCCGATCGCAGTGACGTCAGCGAGGAGATGGTCCGTTTGCGCAGCCACCTGGCTCAGTTTCAGGAAGCACTTAATGCCCCGGGCGAAGCGGGAAAGATGCTCGATTTTCTTTTGCAGGAGCTCAACCGCGAAGCCAACACAACTCTTTCGAAGTCTACCGATCTGACTATCAAGGAAGCGGGACTCGCGATTAAGGCAGAAGTGGAGAAACTGCGCGAACAGGTTCAGAATGTCGAGTAAAGTGACGGAACTGCAAACGGCGACTGACGTTAACAACTCCCCGACGCGGGGCACGCTCTTTGTCGTTAGTTCTCCTTCAGGCGGAGGAAAAGGCACACTCGTGCGGGGCGTGCTGGAGGTTGTCGATAATCTTAGTTATTCTGTGTCGTACACTACTCGTGGCCCACGCGCGAATGAAGTCAATGGGCGCGAGTATTTTTTTGTGGACGTGCCGACGTTCGAGGAGATGGTCGCCGGTGGGGAGTTTCTCGAGTCGGCCTGCGTGCACGGAAACTTTTACGGCACTTCAAAGCGGCAGATCGTTGAGAAGACGGCTGCCGGCATCGACATGATTTTGGAAGTGGACGTGCAAGGGGCGGCGAGCGTGCGGAAGTTGTTAATGGATTCGGTGAGTGTGTTTATCCTGCCGCCTTCGTTTGACGTGCTGAAACAACGTCTGTGCGCGCGGGGGACGGACACGCCGGAGAACCTGGAGCTCCGATTGCGTAATGCGCCGGAGGAGTTGAGCCAGGGTTTATTGTTTGATTACGTAATCATCAACGACGAGATCGAACGGGCCGTGAACTTGCTGGCGTCGATTATTTATGCAGAACGAGCGAGGTGCGTCAGGCAAGAGAGCCTGGTACGCAGGGTGATTCAGGAATTCGGAACCTGTGGATAACCTGGCAACAAACACGTTAGGAGAATCGAGTGGCTACATCAGAGTTGGTTGATAATGAAGTGGATACCAGGACTGGACCGGAAGTCGATTCGAAGTATCGATTAATAATCCTCGCCGCAAAGCGAAGTAAACAACTACAACGCGGAGCACAACCGCGGATCGAAATCGATCCTCAAAAACATAAGCCGACACGGATTGCGTTGGAAGAAGTGATCCGGGGTCGCGTGCACTTCGCCATCAAAGAAGAACAAGAAGAAGAAGAGTAGGTCTTTTGAGCTTTGCACTTTGTGATTTGTGCTTGGTACTTTGAGATTCTCAGAGACCCGTCGCAACTGCGAACAAAGCACAAAGCTCCAAGAACGAAGATCTATAACCCCTTGTAGTCTGGTCCCCCGCCTCCTTCGGGCGTCACCCAGTTGATGATCTGGTAGGGGTCCATGATGTCGCACGTCTTGCAGTGGACGCAGTTTGAAAAGTTGATCTGCAAGCGGCGTTTTCCGTTTCCACCGTCCTCGACCATTTCATAAACCGCTGCGGGACAGAACCGCTGGCACGGGTTTCCATACTCTTCCGCGCAACGAGTTGAGCAAATGTTCGTGTCGAGCACGTGCAGATGCGCCGGCTGATCTTCGTCATGTCCCACCGCGGCGTGGTAAACATCGGTGACTTTATTGAACGTGAGCTTTCCGTCAAAACGTAAGCTTGTGTAACGCTGTTCGAGTTTGTCGTCGCGATAACCGTAAGACGAGAGTTTTCTCATCTCGCCGTAACCGGGATGCGCACGATCGCGATCGAGAATTCCCCACGCCCGGCCGCCAGTAAAAAACTGCAACCCGGTGTTGACCAACCCCAACCAGCGCCCGTGTCGAAATCCGGTGTGGAAGTTTCGTACTTTGCGGAGTTCAGGAATGATCCAACTCTCGTTTACGAGCTTTTCATAGTGCGCCAACTGTTTTGCCGAGAAGTCGCGCGCAACGAGCGCCTGGAAGATCGCCTCGGCTGCGAGCATGCCGCTTTTGATCGCGGAGTGAATTCCTTTCAAACGTTGTCCGTTGAGAAAACCGGCGCAGTCTCCGGTGAGCAGTACGCCGTCGGCATAGGTGCGCGGCATTGAAAAATAACCACCGGCGGCGACCGTTTTCGCGCCGTAGCGGATCATCTTTCCCCCTTCGAGCAGTTTTGCCATGTATGGATGAGTTTTGAACAGTTGAAACTCGGCGTGCGGATCGATTAGCGGATCTTTGTAGTCGAGCCCGGTGACGTAACCGAGACTCAGGACGCGATTTTGCAAACCGTAGATCCAACCACCGCCGTACGTGTGTGCGTCGGACGGGAAACCCAGCGTGTGCGTAACACGGCCGGTCGGATAACGATCGTCCGGCAATTCCCACAACTCTTTCACGCCAATGCTGTAAAGCTGCGGCTCGCGTCCTTCGTCGAGTCCCAAACGTTCGACAAGTTTCTTGGTCAACGAACCACGTGGACCTTCGCCGAGTACGGTGACTTTCGCGACGAGATCGACACCGGGTTCGTAATTGGCCTTCTGCTTCCCTTCCTTGTCGATACCTTTGTCGCCCGTGCGCACACCAAGCACGCGATCCTCTTCGTCGTAAAGCAGGTCCGCGCCCGGAAACTCGGGAAAGATATTCACGCCCGCTTCTTCACACTTCTCGCCAAGCCACGCAGTCAAACGGTTCAGCGAAACGATGTAGTAGCCATGGTTTTTCAGCGGCGGTGGAGTTATCGGCGAACGAATCGCATGCTTCGGTGTGAGATAGAGAAAGAAGTCTTCTTTTACGGGCGACTCGAGCGGTGCGCCTTGCGCTTCGAAGTCTGGGATCAATTCGCGAAGCGCGCGCGGATCCATTACCGCGCCTGAAAGAATGTGCGCGCCAACCGTAGCGCCTTTTTCGATGACTGCGATTTCGATGTCGCCGAGTTTATCTGCGCCGGCGGTTTCGTTGTGCTGTTTGACCAGTCGTGCGAGGTGTAACGCGCCGCTCAGATTAGCTGGACCAGCACCCACGAATACGACGTCGAATTCTAAAGTTTCTCGTTCTGTCATTTACTCGCGAGTATATCAAAGCACCGATTGGTGGTGGTACACTGCCAGCATTTCAACATGCGATTCAGGGTAAGCAATAACCCATGGCTGTTGCTCGTATTCGTGCTCGTACCGATCTCGATCCTTGCGCTGCGTCCCAAGCCTGCATCGCCTTTGTCCGAGTTGCCGCCAGTGATTATTTGGGCGTGGGAACGGCCGGAAAAACTCGACTTCATCAATACAGATCAGGTGGGCGTCGCGTTTCTTGCGAAGACCGTCAGGCTTGAAGGCGATCATGTCGTGAGTAAGCCGCGTCTTCAACCATTGGAACTCGCGCCGGGAACAAAACTGATGGCAGTCGTCAGGATCGAATCAGATCACCCGACACTGTCCGCGACGCAACTGCGAAAAACCGCTGTTGAAGTCGCGAGCGTCTCGGAGTTATCAAGCGTATCCGCGGTTCAGATCGACTTTGACGCAACCGTGTCCGAAAGAAACTTTTATCGAAAGCTGTTGAACGAGTTGAAACCTCGATCACCGTCACTATCGATCACCGCACTCGCTTCATGGTGCGCGGGGGATAACTGGATCTCGGACCTGCCGATCGACGAAGCCGTTCCAATGCTGTTTCGAATGGGTATCGACCACAAGCATTTTCAGTCGCGCCCGCAGTTCGAACCGTCGATTTGCGCTAAGTCGGCTGGTGTCTCAACGGACGAACCGCTCGCGCCACCCAATGTCGATCGTCTTTACATATTCAGCCCGAAGCCGTGGACCCCAGCTTCTCTAAACAGCGCACTGGAGACGTACAAGAGATGATCCTAACGCGCCGATTCATCGCTTTATTTCTAATCGTAATTCTATTGAACAGTACGGCCGCGTTGGCGTGTGGTCCATTTACCCTCGAAGGCATCTTTGTCCACACGGTGCATCCGACTTATCCGCTCGCACAGTTTGCAGCCGGCCGGATCGGCGTGATCCAACCAAGTTACGCGCGTTCATATCTCTACACAGCTTATCGCCATCTATCAGGTTCGAACTTCACCACTTCGGAGCAAAAGGCCCTCGTCGATCTATGGAAACAACGGCTCGACTTTAGTTCCTATGAGAATCCGGCCGAGTGGAGCTCAACTTGGCTGGAGGAACGCAAGAAAGTTGCGGGTGTCCCGGACCGTGGGGAGATCGAAGTCTATCGAGCACGCGAAAAGCCAAACGAGTACGAGTTCTACGTTAATTGCAACAAAGATTCGTTTGAAATGGCCAGATTAGTTCTCACCCACCACCTGAAGGAACAGGGCGCCAAAAGTCCGGTTCTGCGTAGTTGGGTCGAAGCTCAAGACCAGGTCTTTTCTAACTGTGGTTCGGGAAGCTCCATTCCCGATCCACTTCCAGCAATCGCTGATATGTCCGCGCGGCAGGATCGCGTCTATCAGATCGCGACAGCTTATTTCTACTCCGCTAATTTCGACGAGGCGAAAAAACGATTCGAAGAGATCGTTGCTGACAGTACATCGTCCTGGCAACTTGTGGCGTCGTATCTCATAGCGCGAACGTTGATCCGCAAAGCGAGCCTCGGTGCGCCGGAACAAAGACAGGAATCGTTACGCGCAGCGGAAAACCAACTTCAGAAAATAATCGGCGACGAAAAATTTGTGCACCTGCATGCCAGCGCAACGCGGCTCAGAAATCTGGTTCGCCTGCGTCTCTATCCGCAAGACCGTTTGCACGAGCTCGCGCGGGTACTCACCAACAAGAAACAGAACGACAACCTCAAACAGGATCTGTGGGATTACACCACGCTGCTTGATCAATATCTCGATGTCCACCAGAAAAAGAGCGAGGTCATCGGCAAAAACGACGATCTGACCGACTGGATCGCAACGTTCCAGTCAGGGATACCGGCCTCATTCGATCGCTCGTACGAACGATGGCAAGCGACGCGTTCCGATCCGTGGCTCATCGCTGCGTTAGCGCAGGCTGATGCAAGGAATGCGAAGGCGAGCGAGTTAATCTCGCAGGCCTTGAAGGTCCAACCGAATTCAGCGGCGTTTGCTTCGGCGCGATTTCATGCCGTGCGCCTTTTGATGGAGTCAGGCAAAAACGATGAAGCTCGAACAGTTCTAGATCAGGTGCTGAAAAATCATAAAGCAGTGTTTGACGAGTCGTCGCTTAACCTACTAGCGAGCAAACGAATGCTCGTCGCAACTACTCTCAACGAATTTCTGAGTTACGCGCCGCGCGTTCCGGCAGCTATCAGTTGGAACGACGACGGCCGCGAGATTCCCGCTGACGACGAGACTGTCTCAGCCGAGATGAAGGAGATAAAAGGTGAGCCGCGCTTTGACCACGACGCCGGGTACGCGCTCAACCAACGCATTCCGCTGACGATCCTGAAGACTGCCGCGAAAAGCACTACTCTCCCCACGCCACTGCGCCGTGATCTCGCTCAGGCCGTGTGGCTGCGCGCCGCCATACTCGGCGATACGAAGACGGCAGATGAAATGGTTCCGGCGCTGAAGTCGCTAATGCCTGAGTTGTCAGCGATGCTCGACGCGTATCTCTCCGACACCACACCCCAGGCCAAGAAGTCCTCCGCCATCTATGCATGGCTCAAGTTTCCCGGACTGGAACCCGTCGTCGATATCGGGATCGGCAGACGCACTCCACTCAATCAGCAGGACTCTTATCGCGATAACTGGTGGTGCGGGGCGGCTTTTTACCCAGCAGAAGGCGAAGATGAAAGTCAGGTTGATAGCGCGCCATCTTTCACAGGCCGGAGTGTAGAACCGCTCCTTTTCCTCTCCCCGGGTGACAAAGCAAACGCGGAACGCGAGTGGAACACCCTGGTAGCACCAGGCGCGGCGCCCAACTACATCTCGCAGCAAGTGATTCAATGGGCCAACAGAACGCCTGCCGATCCGCGAGTCCCCGAAGCGTTGCATCGTGCCGTCACGACGACGCGCTACGGTTGCACCGACAAGGATACGGGCCGCTGGTCCAAGGCCGCGTACGATCTCTTGCATCGCAAATATCCAAACTCGACGTGGGCCAGGAAGACCCCCTACTGGTTCAAGGACTAAATCACATATCAAGCAGGGAAAAATGCAACAAAACGAGTTCACCAATCACCTGATACACGAGACCAGTCCGTACCTACTCCAACACGCGCACAATCCAGTCGATTGGTATCCGTGGGGTGAGGAAGCCTTCGCGAAGGCTCGCGCGGAAAACAAGCCAGTGCTGCTGAGCATTGGTTATTCCGCCTGTCACTGGTGCCACGTGATGGCCCACGAGTCGTTTGAAGACGAAGAGATCGCGCGCTTGATGAACGAAAACTTCGTCAACATCAAAGTTGATCGCGAGGAGCGACCGGACCTCGATCAGATCTATATGAACGCCGTGCAGATGATGACGCATCACGGTGGTTGGCCCATGACCGTTTTCCTGACGCCCGAAGGCGTACCTTTTTACGGAGGCACTTACTTTCCGCCGCAGGATCGCTACAACATTCCGGGCTTTCCGCGCGTGCTGATCGGTGTCGCCGAAGCTTACAACCAACGGCAAGCGGACATTACAGAGACCGGTACTTCACTGCTGAACGAGCTGCGGCGTTTGAGTCAAAGCGCGGCTTCTGATTCTCCTATCGAAAAGGAGCTGCTCGACGCTGCTTACACCGGCATCGTCAGGAGTTTCGATTCGACAAACGGCGGTTTCGGTGGTGCTCCGAAGTTCCCGCCGGCAATGACGCTCGAATTTCTTTTGAGGACGTATGCACGAACCGGTAACACGGACACGCTTCAGATCGTCAATCTCACTTGCCGGAAAATGGCCGAGGGCGGGATTTACGATCAGCTCGGCGGCGGATTTCATCGTTACTCAACCGACGCTCGTTGGCTCGTCCCTCACTTTGAAAAGATGCTTTACGACAACGCGCTGCTTTCGCGGTTGTATTTGCATAACTTTCAAGTTACGCAATCCGAGTCGTCGCGCGAAACGGTTGAAGGAGTGCTTGATTACGTTTTGCGCGAGATGACTGACGCGCAAGGCGGCTTCTACTCAACGCAGGACGCCGACTCGGAAGGTCATGAAGGAAAGTTTTTTGTTTGGGACATTACCGAGATCCGTACCGCGCTCGGCGAAACGGCCGCGACTCTCTTTTGCGACTACTACAACGTTACGGAAAAAGGAAACTTCGAGGGCAAGAACATTCTTAACGTAACGCGCACCCTCGAAGACGTTGCTGTTTCGAACAACGTGCCGATTGAGCAACTTGCAGAGTCTCTCGCAAACAGCAGGCGGACCCTGTTTGAACTGCGTGAGAAACGCGTCAAACCCGATCGCGATGAGAAGATCATCACGGCCTGGAATGGTTTGATGCTCGCAAGCTTCGCCGAAGCGGGTGTGATCCTCGAACGCGCTGACTACACCGATGCTGCGCGACGAAACGCGGAGTTCGTTTTATCGAATCTTCGTCGCGATGGACTGCTGTTGCGGACCTACAAGGATGCGCAGGCGAAGTTCAATGCTTACCTCGAAGACTACGCCTTTTTCATCGAAGGTCTGGTCACGTTGTATGAAACAACCGGGGAGTTTCGCTGGTTAAACGAAGCGCTAACGTTGACTGACCGGATGATCGAAGAGTTTTGGGATGACGAAAATGGTGGGTTCTACTTCACCGGAAACAGCCACGAGAACCTGATCGTGCGCTCGAAGGATTACTTCGACAATGCGACGCCTTCCGGAAACTCCGTTGCGGCCGGAGTTCTGTTGCGTCTAGCCATACTTACCGGCAAGGACCGGTATCGAAATGTCGCCATTGCCGTCTTCCGCGAAGCTGCGGAGTCGGCTCGCCGATATCCGTCAGGTTTCGGATACCTGCTGTCAGCCATTGATTACCTGTTGTCGACACCCAAAGAGGTGGCAATTGTTGGTCGAGATACAGCGGACATCGAGCCTTTCCTTCAGGAAGTCTGGCGTCGATATCTTCCGAACAAGGTTGTCGCAGCTTCCACAAGCGCAGGCGAAGCCAGCTCATCCTCGCTTCCACTGCTTGAAAACCGCCCGCTGCAGGACGCGCGCGCTACCGTCTACGTCTGCGAAAACTACACCTGCAAACAACCGGTGACTAATCGCGCAGAACTCGCCACCCAACTCGCGTCGTAAACCGGATGTCTCCTAAGCGGCAGAACCGCGTCAAGACTTGAGTCGAAGCGCGGCAACGTAGCGATCGCGGACGTTGCCACTTGACGCCAACCGTAAGCGCAAGCTATAGTTACACTGTGCCCAACATTGTTGGCACCGTAACAAGCGGGCCGAATGCATACCTGAGCCGGGAACCCCTCCGAATTTAGGAAGGATCGATCTTCACGAAATGCCGGAAACTAACTGGAAGAGCACAGCTCTCCTGGCGGGAATCTCAGTGCCCAGCGCTGTCTTGCTCCTGTCGGCAGCCCTCAACACCGTCAATCTCGCTTTCTTCAGCGTCCACCGCATCAATTCCTGGCTCGTTCTGCTGCTCCTGACAGTCGCTGTCAGTCGTCTCACAGTGCTTGTAACGAGCACTGACGGTACGCAGCGCACCAGAGAATCGATTGCCGACGCTTTCGTTTTCGTAGCGGTAATGATTTATGCCGCGCCGCCCGCAAGCGCACCTGGTCCAGCCGTGCTGCTCGCGGCTCTCGTTGGTTTCGCGTCGAGTTATGGCATCACCCGGAATCGCCAGGTCGTGCTCAAAGTGGGCATGGCCGTGATCTCAACCACGATCGCTGCCTCGTTCTACGGTGTGCTTGTCGGCTTCTTCGACGCCGACGGCACAGCGGTGGCCGATGGCAGTTTGCCGCTGGATACGTTTCTGATTCCGGTGCTCGTCCTGGCTGGACTCCAGTATGTGATGAACACCGTCGTAACGAGCTGGTTCCTGAGCTTTGAAGCGGGCGGCGACCTCGTACTCATCCCCTCGCAGGAAACAATCGTCTGGACGCTAACGACGAAACTCGCCGGCGCCGCTTCCGCTGTTCTGTTCTACGCCGCGATCATGCGCGGTGGCGTCGCCTACGCTGTGCTCGGTCTGCTTCTCTCAGCATTGGTCCACTTCCTATATCGCTTCAACGAACGTCGCCTGCAAGACGTGCGTCGTGCTGAAGCAGAGCAACGCCGTCATGTGGAGGAAATGGCTGAGATCCACATGAACACGATCGAGTCGCTGGCGATTGCGATCGACGCTAAAGACCAGACGACCCACGGTCACGTTCGTCGCACACAAATCTACGCGACGGAAATGGGCAAACTGTTTAACGTCTCGGCGAAGGAACTACAGGCGCTTCACGCCGGCGCCCTCCTGCACGACATCGGCAAGCTCGCGGTACCGGAATACATCCTGAACAAGCCGGGCAAACTAACCGAAGCCGAGTTTGCGAAGATGAAGATCCACCCGACGGTTGGTGGCGACATTCTCAAACGCGTCAACTTCCCTTACCCGGTTGAAGACATCGTGCGTTATCACCACGAAAAGTGGGACGGCAGCGGGTATCCGAAAGGTTTGAAAGCCGAAGGGATTCCACTCGTCGCGCGCATCATCTCGGTTGTCGATTTCTACGACGCCACGCGTTGCGATCGCCCGTATCGCAAGGGAATGAAGCGCGAAGACTCGCTGAACCTGCTGCGCGGGATGGTCGGCTCTTCTTTTGATCCGAAGGTCGTGGCAACTTTCATCAAGCATGTCGAAGAGTTTGACCGGATGATCGGCGCGATCGATATCCAGGAGCAGGTCGCGTCGACACCCGCCATCGACATGGAGACCGCGACTAAACCAGACGCGGGACTCGCATCAGACATTCTGGGCGCGCCCGACGTATCAGCCGGTTTCCGATCGATCAGCGAAGCCCAGCGCGAAGTTTTTGCGCTTCACGAGATCGCGCAGACTATTGGTTCGTCGTTAAATCTCAGCGATACCGTGACGCTCGTTGCGAACAAGTTGCGCGCGATCGTCCCGTTCGACACGTGCGTCATATTCCTGGTCGACGATCGTTCCGGCAAAGCAGTCGCGATGCACTCTGTCGGTGAAGAATCGGAAATGTTTTCGCGGCGGCGCGTTAATATTGGCGAAGGCATTACGGGCTGGGTGATCGCAAACTCTCGCTCGATGTGCAACGCGAATCCCGACCTCGACATGGTCGGTATGCCTGATGAAGTCGTGAAGCGATTCCGCGGAATACTGGTGTCTCCTCTGGTTCGTGAAGACGGTGCTTTTGGTGCGATCGCGCTTTACTCGCAAAGCCGGACGTCGTATTCCTCCGAACACGTGCGACTGCTGGAATCAGTTTGCCAACACGCCTCGAGCGCGCTAAACAACGCGCTGACGCATGAAAAGACGCGTGAGAGTGCGCTCATCGACCCGTTAACCGAACTGCCCAATGCGCGCGGGTTCTACATGATGCTGGAACAGCGTATCGCCGAATGCCAGCGAATGAAACACGAGTCGTTGTCAGTGATCTGCATGGACATTGACGACTTCAAGATCATCAACGACAAGTACGGCCATTCGACAGGCGACCGTTTGCTCGCCAGCGTTGCCGGCGTCATTCGACGTGAGCTGCGTCAGATGGACATCCTGACCCGGTATGCGGGCGATGAGTTCGTGGCGATCATGCCGATGGCGTCGAGCAAAATGGCCATTTCGATATGTGATCGTATCCGGAATGCGGTTGAAGAACATTTGTTCTCGGTTCGTGAAGGTACGTTGATTGGTTTGGGCGTGAGTGTCGGCGTCGCGAGTTTCCCGGATGACGGAGAAACGAGCGAAGAGTTACTGACAGCATCCGCCCGCCGAATGCAGAGCGATAAACACGGTCGCAAGACGGTCCTGGCCGTCGCTGGGGCCGGGCTCGCCGCGGTCGACATGCTGACTTAACACGGGTTTCCCACTTCTCACACCGATTTTGCGCGATCTCCCATCTCGCGTATAATTCGGCATTTCAACCCATGACTAAACAATCAGCAGCACCGCCCTCAAGAGCCGGAGCGGATGAGCAAAGTTCGACCGGCGTTATTGATCCACCCAAAGAGATCGACAAAAAGAAACTCGCGCAAGAGCGAGATCAAGCCAAAGAACGCCAGAAGGACCGACTCGGTGGCCTCGAACAGCAGCAACTCATCGATCTCTACCGCCAGATGATCCTGATCCGGCGTTTCGAAGAGAAGGCGGCAGAGGTGTACGTCGCCGGAAAGATCGGCGGTTTCTGTCACCTCTACATCGGACAGGAAGCGGTCGCTGTTGGCTCGATCTCCGCGATTCGCAAAGACGACTACGTTCTCGGCAGTTACCGCGAACACGGTCAGGCCCTCGCGAAAGGAATGTCAGCTCGGTCGATCATGGCCGAGCTCTACGGCAAAGCGACGGGTTGTTCAAAAGGCAAAGGCGGGTCGATGCACATGTTCGACAAGGAAGTTAATTTCCTTGGCGGACATGCGATCGTCGGCGGACAAATTCCATTGGCCACCGGGACTGCTTTCGCTTCGAAGTACCAGGGAACTGACCAGGTCACACTCTGTTTCTTCGGCGAAGCCGCCGTAAATCAGGGCGCGTTTCACGAGTCGCTGAACATGGCCCAACTGTGGAAGCTTCCCTGCATTTACATCTGCGAAAACAACCAGTACGGAATGGGCACGTCAGTCGATCGGGCGATGTCGCTGCGTGATATCGCGCAAAAGGCTTGCGCCTACGAGATTGCGTCGGAGTTTGTCGACGGCATGGACGTGCTGGCGATTCGAGAAGCCACGCTGCGAGCGGTCGAGCGCGGACGTAAGGAGCAGTTGCCGACACTGCTCGAGATTCGCACTTATCGTTTTATGGGCCACTCGATGTCGGATCCCGGCAAGTACCGCACGCGGGCGGAGATCGAGAAATACCAGGAGCGCGATCCGATCAAGCTGCTTGCCGCCAGCCTAATCGAAGAACAGATCACTGACGAGGCGACTCTCGAGAAACTCGACAAGGAAGTGCGTGAAGAAGTTGAAGACGCCGTGAGATTTGCCGAGGAGAGTCCCTTCCCTTCACCCGAAGAGCTTTACACCGACGTTTACGCCAATCCGATCGAGACAGGCCAGAGCAGGACCATTCGTTAACGTTAACAAAATGCCGACACTAACTATACGCGACGCGCTGAACCTGGCGATCAAGGAAGAATTGGCTCGCGATGAAAAAGTATTCATCATGGGCGAGGAAGTCGCCGAATACGACGGAGCTTACAAAGTTACCCGCGGACTGTTGAAAGAATTTGGTCCAAAGAGAGTAATCGACACGCCGATCACGGAACTCGGTTTTGCGGGACTAGGAGTTGGCGCGGCGATGGCCGGCCTAAGACCGATCGTCGAGTTCATGACGTTCAACTTTTCGATTCTCGCGACGGATCAGATCATCAATTCAGCTGCCAAGATGCTTTACATGTCCGGCGGACAGTTCAACATTCCGATTGTTTTTCGCGGCCCGGGTGGAACTGCGTTACAGGTTTCATCGCAACATTCTCAGGCGCTTGAATCCTGGTACGCCTACTTTCCGGGAGTGAAGGTTGTCATGCCATCAACGGCTGCTGATGCTAAGGGGTTGTTGAAGTCGTCGATCCGCGATAACGATCCGGTGATCTTCATCGAACAGGAACGCATGTATGGTCTCAAGGGCGAGGTACCGGAGGATCCTGACTTCACGATCCCGCTCGGAGTCGCAGATGTGAAGCGCGAAGGAACTGACTGCACGATCGTCGCGCGTTCGCTCATGGTTCCTCTTGCGCTCGAGGCTGCCGAGAAGCTTCAGGAGCAGGGTGTTTCATGCGAAGTGATCGATCCGCGCACGATTCGGCCGCTCGATATCGACACAATTATCGAATCAGTGAAGAAGACGAACCGCGTAGTGCTGGCGGAAGAGTCGCATCCGATCTGCGGCGTTAATGCCGAAATCAGTCACGAGATCATGGAGCGAGCGTTTGATTATCTCGACGCGCCAGTGAAGCGAGTGTCCGGAGCGGACGTGCCGATGCCGTATGCGAAAAACCTCGAACAGCTTGCCGTGCCGGATGTGGCAAAGATCATCGCCGCGGTACGCGAAGTTGCATATCTCGATTAACAACAAATAGGGAGCCGAATGGCCAGCAAGGTAATCATGCCGAAACTCTCCCCCACGATGGAGGAGGGACAGATCGCGAGATGGTTGAAGAAAGAGGGAGACAAAGTCTCCATGGGCGAGCCACTCGCGGAGATCGACACTGACAAAGCGACGATGGAAATGCAGGCGCTGGCGAACGGCGTCCTGCGCAAGATTCTGATAAACGAGGGCGAGTCGGCGCCGCTAGGTCAGCTTATCGCGGTCATCGGTGAGCCAAACGAAGACATCGCATCCGTTCTCGCTGAAGCACCAGCACCCGCTCCGGCAAAGAAAGAACCAGAACCGAAAAAACCAGAACCCGCAAAGGCTGAAGAACCGCCACCGCCACCTTCGCCGCCGCCACCAACACCACGTGCAGCGACTGACAACGGTCAACAGGGGCGTATCGCGGATTCAGGCCGAATGATTGTGTCCCCGCTTGCGGCTCGCATGGCAGCCGATTCAGGCTTGGATCTGCGTTCCATTCAAGGCAGTGGTCCGGGCGGGCGCATCGTCAAGCGCGACATCGAACAGGCATTAACCCAGCCCAAATCAGCACCTGCCGTCACAGGAACTGCCTCTGGTTATCGCGACGAACCAGCAACTCAAATACGGCAGACCATCGCCAAGCGTCTCGTTACGTCGATCGGCCCGGTACCGCACTTCTTCCTCACCATTGACATCGACATGGACCGCGCCGCGGAGATGCGCGAAAGTGTTAAGGCGCTCGATCCCGATCTCAAAATCTCCGTCAACGACATCATTATCAAATGCGCCGCCGCGGCGCTGATACAGCATCCACAGGTGAACGCATCGTTTCAGGAAAAATTCATCCGGTACTACGAACACGCCGATATCGGCGTCGCTGTCGCGATTGAAGACGGTCTAATCACACCTGTGATTCGTGGCGCGGATCAGAAGTCGTTGAGTCAGATCGCCACCGAAGTACGGGAGCTCGCCGAACGAGCCCGCTCAAAGAAACTAAAACCCGAAGAGTACACCGGCGCCACGTTCTCGATCAGCAACCTCGGTATGTTTGGCATCGACGAATTTACCGCCGTGATCAATCCACCCGAAGGCGCAATACTCGCCATTGGCGCCATGACGCCAAAACCCGCCGTGCGCGATAACCAGGTCGTCGTCAAACAGATGATGCGCGTGACGATGTCGTGCGATCATCGCGTAATCGACGGCGCTACCGGTGCTAAGTTCCTGCAAACGTTCAAGAAGATAATGGAGAATCCGCTCTACCTCGTGGTATGAGCCAACGATTCAAGCCGCACCTCGCACTCATAACCGTCCAGATCCTGTTCGGGATTTGGCCCATCTTCGGCAAGATAGTCTTACGCTCGATGTCGTCGACGAGCCTCGTTGCTTTGCGGCTCGCCGGCGCCGCGGTGTTGTTCGCTGTCCTTCAACGCCGGTTGACACCACTACTTCGAATGCCGCTGAAAGACATCGTCTTGTTGACGGCGTGCAGCTTGTTGGGAATCGTTGGTAACCAGTTTCTGTTTGTTAAGGGATTGTCGTTAACGACGGTCATCAACGTCGAAATCTTGAGCACTACTATCCCGGTTTACGCACTCGCGACCAGCATCCTGCTTGGTTACGAGCGCGGCTCGCGAAAGACATTGCTCGGAGTTCTATTATCAGCCGCGGGCGTTCTTTTTCTCGTGAATCCGCTGAACGCAAACCTCTCAGGATCTACGACACTAGGCAACGTACTAATCCTGACAAACTCGTTTCTCTACGCGCTCTATCTTGTGATCTCGAAAAGCCTCATCGAACGGTACGGTGCGCTGAATGTGGTTACGTGGATCTTTCTGGTGGGCTCGCTGATAACGATCCCGGTCGGGATCTACTCGTTGCAGCGGGAGGACCTGGCGGCAATCAGCACAACCACTTGGGTTGCGGTCGCGTTCATCATCATCTTCCCGACGGTGGTTGCCTATTACCTTAATGCGTGGGCGTTAACACGCGTGCCGCCGAGTCTGGTCGCGATTTACATCTACCTGCAACCGCTCATCGCGTTCGGCTTCGCACCACTTTTACTCGGTGAGAGTTGGAGCTGGCGGACAATCGTCGCCGCGATAATGATCTTCGGAGGCGTCGCCCTCGTGACCAGGGACACCGATCGCCGAATCCACGTCTCCGTGTGAAAGCTCAGCCCGCAAAGACGAAAAGGCGCAAAGAAGGTGAAGACTGAAGTGAGGGTCTTGCTCTTTTCTTGGCGTCTTTGCGCCTTTGCGGGAGAGCCTGTCTACGCCGCGCGAACGTTTTTACTGTTTCTGAAGCAGCTCAGAATCTCATCCGCATCAAGCGTGTCGCGTTCCATCAACAGGTCGACCAAACGTCCGATCGATTCACGCTCGGCGTCCACGATCGCCCGCGCACGCTCGAGTTGCTCGTTGATCAGTTCGTTGGTTGCTTCCTCGATGCGGTCGAGCAGGCTTTGGCTGTGCGGCTGGTCGCTGTTGCCAAGATGAATCGGTCCGAGCCGGCTCATACCAAACTCGCTAACCATCTTTCGCGCGATCTCCACCGCGCGCTCGATGTCGTTTGAAGCTCCTGCGGTCATCGTTGAAAGCAGAATCTGCTCGGCTGCGCGACCGCCCAACAACAGCGCAATCTGATCTTCGAGGTATTCGCGTTTCTTCATGAAGCGATCCCGTTCAGGCAGCGACTGAGTCACGCCCAGTGCGCGTCCACGCGGAAGAATCGAAACCTTGTGGATCGGATCTCCATTCTCGACCGCCAAACCAACGGCGACGTGTCCCGCCTCGTGGACCGCAGTGGCGTAACGTTCGTCATCATCCATCATGAAGCCCTGCCGCTCCGCACCCATCAGGATGCGATCACGCGCGATCTCGATGTGCTTGCGGCCAACGGCGTCGGCATCGTCACGCGTCGCGGCAATCGCGGCTTCGTTCATCAGGTTCGCCAGTTCGGCACCCGAGAATCCCGGCGTGCCCCGCGCGATCCATTGCAGATCCAAACCATCTTCGAGTTTTAAGTTGCGCGCATGAACTTTGAGGATCGCTTCCCTGCCGTTAACGTCCGCGAGATCAACCGCGATCTCACGATCGAAGCGACCGGGACGAGTCAGAGCGCGATCGAGGATGTCGGGGCGGTTAGTCGAGGCAATCACGACGACGGCGCTCGACTGATCGAACCCGTCCATCTCAACGAGCAACTGGTTGAGCGTTTGATCCTGGTCGGCCGACGCTGAGTCGCCACCCCGGCCACGTTGTCGGCCAAGCGCATCGACTTCGTCGATGAAGATGATGCACGGCGAGAGCTTTCTGCCTTTAGTGAACAGGTGCCTTACGCGCGCAGCGCCCAGTCCGGCAAACTTCTCCTGAAAACTTGATCCCGATGCCGCCAGAAACGCGACGCCGGCTTCTTTAGCTGCCGCTCGCGCTAACAGCGTCTTGCCGGTTCCCGGCGGACCGTAAAGCAAAATGCCGCGAGGTACACGTCCACCGAGTCGGCTGAATCGTTCCGGATTGCGGAGAAACTCGATCGTCTCGCTTAATTCAGCCCGCGCTTCATCAACGCCTGCAACATCGTCGAAGCCGACGCTCTGTTGACCCTGATGGTCCGTAAGTTCAAATGAACCTTTGCCGCTCATGCTCGCGTAGATTCTCCAACCCGCGAAGCCAATGAATGCGAGCGTGAGCACTGGCAACACCCAGTTCAACGAGCTCACAAGAAACCCGGGTTGCAATGGCCGAAACTCCACCGGCACGTTCTGTTTGCGAAACAGTTGAACAATCTCGTGTTGCGCCGCCTCTCCCGTGACCGTCGCTTCCTGGCGTGAACCGTCGCCCTTCGTGACGGTTAGCAGTTCTCCCTCAACTTGCAACGCAATAGCGCCACCAGTTTCAGCGAAACTGTAGAGCTGGGAGTAATTGATGGTCTCCACCGGCGGTTGCCGGCGCTGATACGTGACGATCAAACCGGCAATTACAAAAGAGAAAGTAAAGACGGCCAACGTTACCAGGGCCACCTTGCGCGTGCGGACCGATACGCGTGGCGTGGGGGTGGGCATACAAAAAAACCTCCAAATAGCCGCCGGCAAAAGTCCGGAGGCAGACAAAAGATTTCAAAAGGCAAACAATCGGGAGTTGGAAAGCGACGGAACTTCAAAGGAAGGGTCGCGACCGTGGCGAACGCCGATGTTCACTTTAACAGCGACGAATATGTGAAGTCCAGAACAGATTCGTGAAATGTAACCACAGACATACGGATAACGGTCAATACTGGCATGTTTTGATACGCACATTCACACCGATCAGTAGAGAAACCGCCAGAAATGCGCGGCATACTCGTTGCTCATCTCCACCGTCGATTGCTTTTGTTATCAGCGCAAACTTGGGGACGTGGTTGACAAAAGGAGGAAGACGAAATGCTTTGGACGATTTTTGTAATCCTGTTGGTCTTGTGGTTACTCGGCGTAGTGAGCAGCTACACGGTCGGTGGGTTCATTCATCTGTTACTCGTGTTAGCACTCGTGGTGCTGCTTATTAACATTATCGGAGGACGACGTACTGTCGTTTAGTTAAATCTGCACACTGTTTGCCCTGCTAGCGACGCCCGACTTCGTTCGATTGGTCGGGCGTCTCTGATTTCAGACAAACGGTAGATCGAGAACAATAATGATTCGCCCTACTGGATAAAGATTCATCTGTGGATCCCAGTAGGGCGAACGTTTGTGAAAGAAGCGCAGCCGTTCATAAGGGTTGGCTGCGAACTCCGCGTCGCTCGCGAGCAACTCTTCAAACTCGCGCTTCAACGCGGGGTCGTCTGTCATCATCTCGCGGGCCAACGCCTCGAGGACGTATGGCTCGCCGTACTCTTTCTCTTCGAAGATCGCGTTGAAGAACCCCCAGCGCGCAAATGAGTCGGGCGCTTGCGGTTCCAACAGATTCAGCGCGATCCTCGCGAGTGGTTGGCCCACGGGTACAACGAGCGAACCCTCGTGAAACGTGCGCGTCTGCGTAACTCGTTCGACGTCGAATCGGGGCATGTGCCGGCCTTCAAATGGTCCAGCGGGCCACATCACATTCGTAAATCGATAACTCTCAACTTCAATGTCGGTTGCTTCAAAGAGCGTGTGCGTCTCCAGACCGTGCGCTTTCAATACTTCAATCACATCACTCCACTGCACCGGCACGATGTACGAAATTGGCGGCGCGACCGCACGCGTGACACGAAACGTTTGGTACATCGGCACGGTTAAATCCAGCGGCTCGCGGCCGTAAACGACGCGAAGATCGTTTGAGACTTCACTCTGATCGGTTTCGTATTTATAGGCCCTCAACTGAAAGGGCGTCGGCTCGTCGGTGAGTTCGAAGTCGAGTGGATAACTGCTTGCCGGATCGTAACTGCTGCCGAGCGCGATTGCGCGTTTGTCTGCTTCGCGTCCGAGTTGTTTGAGACGCGCTGGTTCGTTGTTGACTTCAGTCAATGCCGCGCGCAGGAAGTCGTAGGTTCCGATCACTCGCGACCGGTAATCTTTGATCATGTGCGTTTCGATCAGGATTCCGGGACGGTTCCTGGCGGGGACGTAACCCGTGGAAAAGCGTGGTGAACCGTTGAAGTCTCTCGTGCCGCGCGGCAGATCGCGGTTGTCTATGAACTCGAGATACCACGAGATCACGTTGCCGGCTGCTTCTGTCGCAGGCGCGACGCGGCCGCCAAAGACGTCGCGTTCCCATTCCACAATCGCATCATCGACACCGGCGTGATGCTCGTGATGGTAGGTGATGTTGCAGCGATAATCGGCGCCGTCAGTAACGTGGCAATCGATGAAAAGATCCGGGTTCCATTCGTTCCAAAGGTTCAGCCACGCACGAGTTTCCGGTGTATCGGCTTTCAGGTAATCGCGGTTGAGATTTTGATACGTGCTCGTGGTGCGCCAACCCATTTCTTCCGGACCGTTCTGATTGATGCGATTGTAACGACTCGGGCGTTCGTGTCCGTCGGTGTTGTAGATCGGAATGAAAAGCAGCACGACGTTTTCGAGTATTCCCGCAACAGTCTTGGTGATCGCGATATCTCTCAGTAATGCGAAACCGGCGTCTTTGCCGTCTGGTTCGCCTGAATGGATGCACGCCTGAATCAGCACGACGGCCTTTCCCTGCGCTTGGGCGGCTTCCGGGGTAAAAGTGCCGGTTTCGGACGCGACGATGAGCGGCAGTTCACGACCCTGCCCGCTGTATCCGAAACCGCGATAATCGATTGACAGTGAAGCGTGGGCCAGACGTCGTGCGTAAGCAACGGTATCGTCGTAGCTGGGTGTTTCGCGATAGTCAGTATTTTCGGCGTGCGTGCGCCATTCAGGGGGTATCGGTGTTGTCATGGTTTTTTAGATTCTCCCGCAAAGACGCAAAGGCGCAAAGAAGAAAGAACTCGAAAGCTTTTGGAATGTTCTTGGCGTCTTTGCGCCTTTGCGGGAGCTAAAGTCTTACTTGACATGAACGGCACTCGTCGCGACGTCGCGCATTCAGAGTGCCGCATGCTATACAACGAACATACATCGTACGCGCAAACCAGTTGGTGATGAACGCGGCCCCGCCCAGGATCAGAATCAGGACGAGGGCGTTCAACAGAAAGTCTCTCAATCGGTGCGCCTTTCACTATTTCTATTGTGATAAGCCAGACCGCGTTCATACCCTTCGCGGAATGCGGTGTCAAGCTCGCCGCCAGTGTAGGTCGTTTTCAGATCGTTCTCGACGTCGCTGTAACCCTTGCCTCGTAGACGTGGATGCAAAGCGGCCTGAAAACCGCGACGGTATGTAACTTCATCGCGATCGAAATCACGCCCGTCCGTGTGGTAGTAAGTCCTTTCGTCGTCTCTCAACTCTTCCCACCACTCTTCGCGAAGTGTTTCGATGTCCGCGGCACCTGATTCCTCGATTACGTCGCGCGCCTCGTCTGCACGATCGTCCTCAACGTAGGCGATCACGATCGAACGTCCGTGACGCAGAGCGTCCTCGTAAAGAAACACGTCTTCGTGCGGCACACCCTCGCCGAGCTGTTCTTCAAGCTGATCGCCGACCGCGGCGCCGGCTGCTGCTCCCAATGTTCCGAGCAACGCCGCGCCGATCATTCCGAAAGCGATCACCGGCCCAACACCCGGAATCGCCAAAGAGGCTGCCGCAAGGCCCAGCGTCGCGCCGCCCGCAGCTCCCATCGCGCCTCCAACCGCAGCGCCCATTGCTCGTCCCATTCCGGGTTCTTCGGTGTCCGTAACAGGCACACCTCGCTCAATCGTGTCCGGCTGCGAACCAGGCGCAATCAATCCGATCTTGTCTTGCGCAACTCCTAATTTTCGTAACTGATTTACTGCCCTCTCGGCGTCCTCACGCGCTTCAAAAACACCTGTCACTACTTCCATGTTCGTTTCCTCCCGTCGTCGGTCTCAGCTTAAGTTCTACGCGAGTAGCGTGAACGATCCAAGCCGGAACCCTAATCGACACAAATCGTTGAGGAAAATCACAAAGCTATGTTAGAGTCGAACCACGATTTAGCAACCGGAACACGAGGAAAAAAGAATCGGAATGTTCGATATCGTAGACAAACACTGGCCGATGTCTGAAGGCGACGGAAAAGCCACGCGCAAGAAACGGCCACGCATACTGGCGATCACCACGGACTGCTGCACGGGTTGTTCCGGATCGCCGGCGTGTATCGAGTATTGTCCGATCGAAGCCTGTATGTTCTGGGTGCCGGATGAGGACCATCCGCCGTTTGGACGTATTGAAGTTGATCCTTACCTCTGCATCGGCTGCCAAAAGTGCACCAGCAAGGGTCCGGACGGTGCGTTTCTCGATGGCTGTCCCTGGGACGCGATCGAGATGGTCCCAACTGACGACTGGGAAGCACTGCACGGAATCACTCTTCCGGATGCGCCGCCCGCTCCACCTGCTTAACTGTCAGCCCCGCTTGTTCACGAACACGATTCGACGAGTTATTTGTGTAACTCTGAATAAGCGGTAGATCTTCTTTCTTGCCGATGAACGCGAGCGCGCGCAGCGCTTCGAACACGCTGGCTTCATCCGAATTAATGTTCATCACTTCGTCACCCGCTGAAACCTGAGCGCCGTTTGTTTTCAGGATCTTATTAATCTTGCCGGGCAGCGGCGATCGCAACTCAACCAGTTTTCCGTCAGGTTGCTGAATACGCGCCAGCAATGCAGTGCGCGCAACGTCCGACTCTTCCTTCAAACTGCTCGCAATCACACCGCCGGAAGGCGCTCGCACCGGATAAGGACTCAGCATCGCCAGCACTTCAGGCCGTCCGCTCGGATCGTTGAACGTGACCAACGCCAGCGCCGCGTTTCGACGTACCATCGGTTCGTTGTCCTGTACCAGCTTCTTCAGCGCTTCATGAAACTCCGGCGACTGGTTGTCGAAACCCATCACCCACGCGACTGTCAGTCTGAACTCTGTTTCCGGGTTTCCGCTTAGTGTTACGAGTTGCGGGTACCAGTTCTTTGCGCTGGCGTCGCGGCGTTCGATGCGTTGTTGGATCTGGCCCAGTGCGTGTTGGACGTGCCGCGGGTTCTTGTCGTCGTTCAAGTACTTCGAGATGTCTGCGTCGGACAGTTCGCGTCCGAACCAGGTGAAGTACCAGGCGAGAAACGTAGCGATGACGAAGAGCACCGCGAGCGCGAGGATCCATCGCGAGCCTGGAGCGCGTTTGCGTCCCTCGACCGCACGAATCCCCGGATGATTGCCGTTGCCGTCTTCAGTCATCTAAAAACTCAGGAAGGATAAATCTGATAAAGCATAAGATAAACGATCACGCCGGTGACACATACGTAGAGCCACAGCGGAAGGGTGATGCGTGCGATTCGCCGGTGCCGTGTGAAGTCGTTACGAAAGGCGCGGTAGAACGTTAGGATGACGAGGGGAACGATCACGATCGCCAGGATCGTGTGGCTCAGCAGAACAGTGAAATAGATCGGACGAACTATGCCAGTCCCCTGGAAACGCGTTGCGCCGTGATGGAAGTGATACGTCAGATAAGAAGCGAGAAACAGGATCGAAATGGAGAGCGCCAGAATCTGGCAGGTCCGGTGCGCGGCTACGTTGTGTTTTCGGATGAAAGTGTAACCGGTAAATAATAGCAGCGCGCTGGTACCGTTCAGGCAGGCATTGACGTGCGGCAGGTAAGAAATGAACTCAGGGGACAACACAGATGCTACTTTTGCGCCGCGGCTTGTTTGCCTTGTTCAGTCAACGAATAGAAGTCGTTTCCCTCTTCGTTCAGCAGACCTTCGCGAACCAACCGTTCGACAATATCAAACACTGCCGTGCGCGCGTCGGGATCGTTTCCACCAGCCTCAAACAACTCGTGCAGATCGAGCGTCTCCTTACGCCAGTGCGCGAAACTCCCTAAAACCTTCCTCGTTAGCTCGTCCACAATTAAAAAACGATTCTCTTTCTTCTCTGCTCTCTGCGTATCTCGGTGAGCTCTGTGTAACGGCAATCGCACGACTCATTTAACACAGAGGGTACGGAGAAACGCAGAGCTCGCGGAGAAGATATAAAAGCCCCTTTATTCCTTTACTTCAGCCTGGTTCATGCGGTTGACCATGGCTTTTACGTCAGGAGGAACGGCGCGGCCTTTGGCGTCAAGCATTGCCGGCGAAGTTGATTTGAGCTGGCCCCAATCGCCGCGGCCACCACCCGAGATTGCAGGCGAACGCTTAACAAACGGTATCGGCAACTTGCCTTCAGATTTCAAATAGAGCAGCGGGTTGACGGCAAACATCAACGCCATCACTAGACAAACCGTAATCACAAACAGGTTGTCGGTGGTGAAAAAGTCACCGGACAGAACGGCGCTGATAACGATGACCACCAAAAAACCCAGCGCGGCCAGGATGCAGATAAGATTCAGCAGTCCAACTTCTTTGCTCATCAGGTGTGTTTATCAGTGTCGCGCTTTTCCAGCGGGCTTCTTTCGTTCGTTAACCTCTTCGTAGCCGCACCGTTCGCACTGCCAAATGGGAAATGCGCCTTCCGGATTCGCGGTCGCTTCATAGACCGCGCGGTTCGACGGAATGATCTTCCCGCCGCAACGCGGACACGCGCGGCCGCGCGTCGTCTGCCTTTCAACATCGATACCGAGCGGATTATCGTCAGCCATTTCCTCGATAACGCCTCAGCACTATAAAGATCGAACAGAAGATCGTCACCGGCGGCACCAGCAACACGAGCACGCCAAGGTTGAGTCCACGCACGAGGCGACCATTAGCGGAGTTAGTCAACGACGCGCGGCACATCGAACACTGCGCTTCCACGTCACCCGTGAAAAGCAGGATGATGCCCGCTGCCAAAACGACCAACGCCAACAATCGCCATCCACGCAAATTCATCAAAACTCCTCAACCGGAGGTGGTGCGACCGGCGGCGGTTGCTTGAACTGGTACCGCAAACCAGCCGATCGCATACTGTCGGGGAAAAAGACAAACAACAGACAGATACAGACTACCAGCATCGGCACTATTGTGAGAATCAGGCTCAGCCGCTCAAACTTCAAGTGCATGAAGTAAGCGATGATTAGCGCCGCTTTAATGATCGACAAGCCGAGCAGGATCGTCAGCATGATCACGGTGGACATCGGCTTGTACGCCAGAAAGATCTCTATAAGCGTCAGGACCACCAACCAGATCCAGATCGAGATGAACAACTTGTTGCTGCCGGCAAAATGTTCTTCCGCGTGAGCGTTCATTTTCGCATTCCCTCCGTGGCCTAGTGCGGCAGATGTCCACCGATGTCAACCGACATGATGTAGATCAATGGGAAAACAAACATCCAGACGAGGTCGACGAAGTGCCAGTACAAGCCACTGATCTCGACGTCTTCATGTTTGAGTTTCTTGATGCGTGCCGTTACAACCAACAGGTAAATCACGCCCGTAGCAACGTGAAACATGTGCAAGCCGGTGATCGCGAAGAACGTCGCGCCGAACAGCGGACTCGGCGGCACGCCCTCAGTCGTCGTAAACGCCTGCACCCATGTTTCGGGCAGGTAGAACGGGCGTAGTCCCTGGTGCATGAGGTGGTTCCACTCGATCAAGTGGAGCACGATGAACGCTGTTCCAAAGACTATGGTCGCCAGGATCCACTTTCGCGCCTTCGCCTTGTCGCCTTTGCTCGAAGCCGATACACCGAACACCATCGTCAAACTCGACGACAGGAGGCAGAACGTCATCACGGAGGCAAAAACGATGCTTGGGTAGAACGGAAACGGCGTGGGCCATACGTTCGACGCGCGCAGGTAGCTGTAGCCGATGAGAAGCGCCGAAAACGTCAGCGAGTCGGAGACGATGAACAACCACATCCCCAACTTGCGATGGCCGACTCGATACGGGAGGGTACCGCCTTCCCAATCCGCTGCCGGAAAAAACTCTGCACGTGCTTCAGTGCTCACCTGTCACCTCCAAAGGAATAGGAGTAGGAATAGGTAAATCCAAAGAGCGTCCATGAAATGCCAGTAAATCGTCACTGCATCTGTCGAAGCCTGTCGTTTTGTCAGCACGGCGGCTTCGCTCGTGACTGATCGCGAACGCAACCACAAGAAACTGAGCCCGAGTAAACCTCCAGCGAGGTGTACCGCGTGCGCGCCCGTCAACAGGTAGAAGAAAGAGCTGTGGGGATTACTTTGGAGATAAAGTCCCCACGACTTCAGTTGTTGCCAGGCGTATAACTGCGAAGCAAGAAAGCCAATGCCCAGAATCACAGTGACTACAACCCACTGCGTGTACTTTTTCGTTAGCGACGCCTTCAACTTGCGCCGCGCCAACTCAAGCGTGACGCTGCTCGCCAGAATTAGTAGGGTGCTAACGATCAGCACGCGCGGCATCGGCAACGAAGCCCAGTCGTTCGACGAGTTTGCGCGCACGATATAAGCACTGCTCAGCGAGGTGAACATCATCGTCACCGACGCAAGCGCCACCCACATGCCGATACGATAACGATTGGCATGCGACTCCGGATCGCGGAAGCTGCCGCGTTTCGATCCGTTTCCGTTTGGTCCCGGGATTCCCGGGCCCGTGCCGGCGCCTTTCTTAACTGCCGGTGGTCTAGTGCTTGTGACCATTGTGGCCATTTTCGTCTGGCACCTCTGCTTCTATATCAGACTGCATCACGAAGTCTTTCGGCGCGCCAGGTACCGCAAACTCGTAGGGGCCGTGATAGACAGTTGGTAACACACCGGCGAAGTTGTCGTGCGGCGGCGGCGACGTGGTGTTCCATTCCAGTGTCGTCGCTTCCCACGGATTGTCGCCGGCCTTCTCGCCTTTGAACATGCTCCAAAAGACGTTGAAGTAGAAAAGGAACTGGACCGCGATGGTAATAATCGCCGCAATTGAAACCAGCAGCACCAGCGGATCGACGTTCCTCAGAAACTCGTACTCAGCAAAACTCGAGAAGCGACGCGGCATGCCTCGGATTCCCATCGTATGGAACGGGACGAAGATCGCATAGACGCCGATGAACGTGAGCCAGAAGTGAATTCTGCCGAGACGTTCACTCATCATGCGTCCAAACATCTTCGGGAACCAGAAGTATGTGGCCGCGAACATACCGAAGATCGACGCCACGCCCATTACGAGGTGAAAGTGCGCTGTGACGAAATAGGAGTCGTGCATCGCCAGATCCAGGGAGCTCTGTCCGAGCACCAACCCCGTGATGCCGCCCGAAACAAACAGCGAAACAAAGCCGAGGGCAAACAGCATTGCCGTTGTGAAGCGAATTCTCGATCCCCATAACGTGCCAAGCCAGTTGAATGTCTTCACCGCGGAGGGAACGCCGATCGAAAGCGTCAGAATCGAAAACGCTATCGACGAATACGGGCTCATACCGCTGATGAACATGTGATGGCCCCACACGAAGAAGCCGAGCAGGCCGATCGCGAAGATCGCGAAGACCATCGCGCGATAACCAAACACCGGTTTACGCGCGAAGGTCGAAAGAATGTGCGATGTCGCTCCCATTCCGGGAAGAATCGCGATGTAGACTTCCGGGTGTCCGAAGAACCAGAACAGGTGCTGCCACAAGATCGGTGAACCGCCAGTGTGCAGCGGGAAATTCGGGTGGCTGCCGGAAAGAAGACCGCTGACGTAAAGTCCGCCGGGAATGAAGAAGCTGGTGTTCGCGATACGATCGAGCAGCAAGAGGATTCCGCCGCCAAGCAGCACCGGAAACGAAAGCAGAGCGAGAACCGCGGTAGTGAACCACGCCCAGCACGTGAGCGGCATGCGCATGAGCGACATGCCTTTCGTGCGCATGTTCAAAAGGGTGGTAATGAAGTTGAGCGCTCCGAGTAATGAACCAACGCAGAAGATCGCGATACTGATTACCCAGAGGTTCATGCCGGCGCCCTGGCCCGGACCGGCGATCTTTCCAAGCGCGCTGAGCGGCGCGTAACCAGTCCAGCCGCCGATTGGCCCAACGGTGCCGCTTCCGCCTGCGAATGACGGACCGAGCCCCGCGAACCACGCACCAACCGATGTATTGCCCTCAACCACGATCGCCATCAGGATCACGATGAAGCCGACGAGCGTCACCCAGAACGACAACATGTTCAGATATGGGAACGCCATGTCTTCGGCGCCGATTTGAATCGGCAGAAAGTAATTGCCGAAGCCACCCTGCGGCGCCGTCGTGAGTACGAAGAACACCATGATCGTACCGTGCATCGTCACGAGCGACAGGTAAAACTCGGGCGTCATGATGCCGCCGGGCGCACCTGTGGGAAACAGCGTTTCCAGAATGGGCCAACTGGTTCCCGGCCATGACAAGTTCAGGCGCATCAGGAGCGACATGACCATTCCCACAACGACCGCAGCGAGTGCCAGCATGATGTACTGAATGCCGATGATCTTATGGTCGATGCTGAAGATGTACTTGCGGATGAAGCCTGTTGGCGCCGGATGCCTGTGTACGCCCTCGTGAGTCTCAACTGACATCTGTCGTCTCCTCTAACGTTAAAGTGCTAGATACTTATCGGCTCTGCCGCCTAATGTGCGGCGGCGGCTTGGCCCCGCCGTCCTTAGTTTGCTGATAACTGATACTGGTTCAGCAGTTCCGCTACGCGCGCCTGATACTGTTCCTGCGACATCGCCTTGAGCGCAGTAATTTCCTGTTCCGGCAGCACAAGCATGTAGCTCTTCATCTTGAAGTGCAGTTGGCCGCACAGCTCGGCGCAGGCCAGTTCATACTTCCCTACCTTGTCGGCCTGGACCTGAAAGTTGACCTTGATTTCCATGCCGGGAACGAGATCCTGTTTGAAGCGGAGTTGCGGCACCCAGAAATTGTGAATGACGTCTTTCGATCGCAGTTTCAACTCAACTGGGCGGCCCGCGGGAATCACGAGCGCTGACGTTACCGAGTCGTCTCTGGAAGCGGCGTCCTCGGGATCGAGGCCGATGAAGTTCAATGCGCCATCGTCGATCAGGCTGGGATCAGTGCGGCCGAATTTGTCATCGGCGCCGGCGTAATGGAAGTTCCATTGAAACTGCTGTGCGACAGCTTCGACCGTGTACGATCCCGGCGGCGCATCATGCAGTCGCAACGAAGCCCAAACGCTTTGTCCCATCACCGCCAGACCAATGAAGATAACCGCAGTGATAACCGTCCACAGCACCTCAAGCCGGTTGCTGCCGTGCGTGTAGACGGCTCGATCGCCGGGCTTCCCTGTGTCGCGAAACTTCCAAACGGCCCAGCCCAGGGCGACTTGCGCGGCCGTGAAAGAAATGCCGACGATCAGAATCGTGATCAAAAACTGGCGATCGTAGGCTGGCGTGTGTTCGGAAATCCCTTCGGGAAACCACCACTCTTTCTTCAAGAACAGGGCGACTGATAGTAGTGTGATGATCCAGATAATAACCGCAAGAACTCGTCCCATCGGTTACCTCTCCTTAGTTGGTGTCTGTCGGGGGCAAATGCCCGGACATTACCTATTCAGAACCATTAAGATAAACAGAAGCGGCAAATAGAGAACCGATGCCAACAGCAACCTGCGCGCTTGTTGCCGTGACATTGAGAACGCCGCACGCAGACTGCTGTAGAGAAAGAGCAATCCGAGTATCACGGCGCCGACAAGATAAATCCGGCCCGCCATTCCGAGCATCGTTGGTAACAGGCTGACTGGTAAGAGCATCAGCGTATAAACCACGATCTGCTGCGCCGTCACACGACCATCAGGCTCGACAACGGGCAGCATGAGAATTCCCGCGCGGCTGTAATCTTCGCGATACATCCACGCGATCGCCAGGAAATGCGGGAACTGCCACAGAAACAGGATCGCAAACAGCACCCAGCCTTCGAGACTCAATGAATCACGTGCTGCGGTCCAACCGATCAACGGCGGTACAGCGCCAGGAAACGCACCGACCATCGTCGAAAGCGATGTTCTGGTCTTCAAAGGCGTGTAGGCAAAAACGTAACCGGCGATCACCGTCAACCCGAGTAATGCCGTCAACGGGTTGACGAAAACGAGGAGATAGATCTCGGAGGCGATTGTTATGCCGGCGCCGAACGCCAGTGCCTCCCACGGCGCAAGCTTGCCTGCGGGCAGCGGTCGGGTGGCCGTGCGGCGCATCAACCCGTCGAGATCTCGTTCCGCGTATTGGTTGAGCGTTGCGATTCCCGAGGACAGCAGACCAATGCCGAACATCGCACTCAACATCGCCGTGTAATTGATGCTTCCTGCTGAAGCGAGCGCGAACCCGGCCGCGGCCGTCAACACGATCAAAAACGTGATTCGAGGTTTTGTGAGTTCGACGTAGGCGGAGACGCGTTCGCGGGACGACAAACGAGGCCGCTCCATCACCGCGACTGCCGGACTACGCAGATCGATTGCAAACTCTTCCATTCTTGAGCTACGACTCCTGAGGCCTGGCAGCCAATTCCATCGGCGCTTCCGAAGCCGGAAGCACTCTGTACGTCCTTAAAGTCAAAACTATTGTCGTCGCGAAAAGCAGCGCGCCACAGGCCACGTGCGCGACAGTAATTCCAATCATCGGATGTAACGGTTGCGGATCGCCCGGCGAACCCAGTCGCGTTAGGTACGAGGCCACGCCGAGAAATAGTTGGACCACCAGCAGCACGAGTGCGATCGTCGCCGGCCTGGTGAGAAACGTCACGCCTGGATGACGGCGCAGCACGCTCCACGCAGTGCCGCCAAGTGCGACCGTAACGGCAAATGCGCCAACGATGTGCGCCACAATCAGTTGGACAGGTAGATGCTGGTCCCACTTTGCCGAGTGACGTAGTGAGGCGCCCAGCACCAATTGCACAAGGATCATCACCAGCGCGATCGTGCACATGTGACGAAGCGGAGTACTTGCCTGCTCTTCCCGTAACGGGCCCGCTTCGATCCAGCTTCTGGAAGTAAAAACCGCCAGGCTGACTGTCGTGCAGAAAAACAGTTGTGCGAGTGTGGCGTGAGCGGCAGAAACACCAAGCGGAAGCATCATCTTTACAGTCAATCCGCCAAGTATCCCTTGTACGATGACGGCGAACAAAGCAAAAAACCCCAGCCGCCAAACCCAGAATCTCTTGTCGCTAAAGCGAATATAAATCGCTAGCCCGATCGTCAGCAGACCAACGGTCGTCGCGATCATCCGGTGACCGTGTTCGTAAAACATGTTCCCGACCATCGGCGGAAGAAACTGGCCGTTCGACAGCGGCCAATCAGACGTCGCCAGTCCAGCGTCGTTGCTGGTGACGAGCGCTCCGGCGATGATCAGGAAAAAGGTCGCGTTTGCGACGAGAATGGCGAAACGATTAAGGCCTTTACTCATGAAGCTTCTTAAAAACTGGCAGGTTCCCGCAAAGGCGCAAAGACGCAAAGAGTTGGATTTGAGCTAAACACTTCTCTTGTTGTCTGCTTCGCGTCTTTGCGCCTTTGCGGGAAACCTCTCCTAAAACGAGCACTAAGTGGCTATTTGTGCAACATCGGGAACTCGATCGCCGGCATCATCGTCAGTGACGGCTTGGTTGAAGTCGTCGCAGGGCCTGAACCGAACGAAAAGTCAGCCTTGCCGGAACCGTTGGCGGGCACGGTAACTTCGAACGTCTTCTCTGTGCCGTTCGCGCCGCCTTCTCTCCACGCCACGACGGTGTACTTGCCCGGCGGTACGCCTTTGATTTCGTACGCGCCGTTAGTTCCGCTCACTGCGAAGAATGGCGTTCTCATTACGCCGATGTAGGCTTTCATCCACGGGTGCTGGTTGCACTTCACGGGGATCACCACTTCCGGTCGAGTAAAGGTCTTCTCGATTGCTGGTGCGCCATTGGGCTGCGACTGGTTCCATTCCGGGTTACCTTTCGGAATCCAGTGAATGTTGTGCTGGGTTTGATCGCTGTTCGTGATGCTGATCTTCTGGTTTGTCTGAACACCGAATACGTGCGGCGCATAGTGGCAACCCTTTTGATCGAGCTGAACAGCCGTCGCGGGAGTTGACCATGTATAGTCGGTAAGCTTCTTGCCGCCTTCCGCCGTCCCGTCCTTGATGTAAACGAACGTGTTGGCCAGTTTACCGTCGGTGACGATCGTGTCGTCGGTCACGAGGTTGGGATTCGCTTTACCGCAAGCGGCATCCGCCGTCGTATCAATCTTCTTCGGCGCTGGCGGAGTTCCCTCGTAACTCACCACACCCGCGATTGTCCCGGTCGGACCGCTGTATGGCCCACCGGCGGCTGACTCAGTGCCGGCGCTACCGGGCGCATTCGTTCCGGAATCCTTCGAACCTCCGCAGGCAGAGCCCAGCGCGAGGAGCGACAGTGCAATCGATAACACAAGCCAGACTTTTGTCTGCTTATTCATGATCAATTCCTCCAAAATAAGATGACTTTCGCGTTAACTGTAGCACGGAAGCCGCATGAAAGCGGAACGCGCCACAAGCTATTGAAATCCCGTTTGCTAAAACCTATATCGCGCTTATCGCGCGCGCAGCACGACGGCCTAACGCGGCCTGTCCGCGAGGTCGCCGGTGGTGCTGACTCGATCTTCTTCGTTTCGCCCGCGCGTGGTTTTGCGTCGTCGCCGCTGGCGCCGCCGTTGTAGCAGGACCGGTAGCCGACAAGGCCCGTTGCTCTTCGGGCGTCATCAGAAACATGTAACGCACTAGAAGACGCGCGTGATCGCCGTGATAAGCAGCCGCGGTCGCTGGTGGATTGGGCAGATTGACCACCCACCGTTCACCCTCTTTCTTGAACAATCCCCCCGGCATCGCTGTACCAGGACTGATCTGTAACGGATCGAGCAGCCAGCGGAACGTCCACTCGGGTTTAAGCCGCTCGCCCGCAATCAGGAAGTTCGGCGCGATCGCTCTTTCGTCGTGTGCCGCATCGCCCGTCATGTGACACTTCAAACACGGCGTTCCGGACGTGAACATGTCACGCGCGGCAATCCTCTCCTGCGCTGTCAGCGGCGGCATCGGCTCCTTGATATATGGATCCTGCTGGCCCGACATCGCCATGAAGAACCGTACAAGGATCTGCAACTCGTTGGGGGAGAAGTTGAACGTCGGCATGCGAAACTTCAGATACGGACGCACGCCGTTGCGATCGAGTCCCGGTTGCGGTCGCAATCGCATTGCCTGGTTCGCTGCTCCGGCGGCCGGACTCGCCGGCGACGCGGTCGGCTGCGCACCCGGTTGCGCAACTGCCTGCGCGCCCGCTTGCGCCCCTATTTGCAAGGGGGCCTGGCGGGTTGGCGAAGCCGCAGCATTGATCGCCTGCTGCTGCGCGGGTGTTTTCTCGCCGCTCAACGAAGGATCGTTCAGGAACTTCAACAACCACGTCGGATCGACACGCGCGCCTTCGCTCGTCAACCGCGGCGGAAGCAGGTCCTTCCCTTCCGGCGTCTGAAACATCGGCAGACCTTGCGCGACCGAACGCTCACCAATCTGAAGCTGGTGACAACCCTGGCAGTTATACTTCTTGATCACCCACCAGCCATTCTGAATATCCTGCCGCCGCTGATCCTGAGGCGTGTAGAAAAGCGTGCTCGGTACATTCGCGCCTTCCTGACCCACGCTACCCAACAGGAACGTCGTGAGTGCAACCCGCCATTCTTCCGTCAGGTATGGCTCAGGCATCCTCAACTTGTCTTTCGGATCCTTCTCCTTGCCGACGTCGTAGATCGACGGCTCCTCGATCTTTCGTTCGAAGAAACCTTTGTGGTTGTACCAGGGTTTTTCCGCCTGGTCTTTACGGAGATGTAGCGGGTCGTGACCTTTTTCGGCGTTGTGCGTTTGCAGGGCGAAGTCGAGTCGTTCGATCGGCGTTGCGCCTTCAACCGTCAACTCTTTGCCGATGCGCTGCTCCTCTTCGAATCCTTTGATTTCGTGACAGCCAGCGCAGCCATACTGCTTGATCAGCACGCGGCCTTTCTCTTTCAGGTTTGTATC
>Ga0209387_1000026_pt1 | contig 38903 bp, 38 predicted proteins | sample NCControl_FD_187515 | JGI IMG/M metagenome (GOLD analysis project Ga0209387, IMG submission 187515) | Agricultural soil microbial communities from Utah to study Nitrogen management - NC Control (SPAdes) (version 2) | ecosystem: Environmental > Terrestrial > Soil > Agricultural land | place: USA...
GCATACAGGGTCGTCCACTCAATGGGTTCCAGACCGCTTCCCCATTAAGGCTCCAACAAGGCAGATGCTCTATCCGCTGAGCTACAGGGGCATCAATGTCAATGGCCTGCGAATGTTAGCACGTCACCGGTGCAATTCGTAAAGCGCCACTTCCAACAATCGCCTGACAAGAAAAAAGAGATCGCCCTGTTGCGGGCGATCTCTTTCGAACGTTGAGAGTGTAATGAATTATGCCGCGCGGGTATGCTTGGTTTCCGCGAACACTCTACGACCGTTTAACGCATCGTCGATTATCTCGCGTACAGCCGACGTTTCCGGATTGACGTCCATTCGGTCGCACGCTTTCAGATGTCTGATGATGCCTTCTGTAGCGATCTCCAGGGCCATCCCATTCAACTTGGAATAACGACGGGCCTGAATATGATCGATTCTCATAAGCCGCTCGTTAAGCGGCAGGTGCGTATCAAAAGTCACGATTGCCTATACTCCTCCAATTAGAATCTTTGCCATTTCAATGTATGAACTATAGATGCTCGAACAACCCCCTTGGATGCAGCCTCCGCCCATGGCAAAACTTTGGATTCGGGGCAAAAACCCCAAAAAAACAAAGGTTAGCTAATACATTGCCGCAGGGGTGGTCAGCGAAACGCGAGATTATACTGAACCACTATTCAGTCGTCCAGATCTTTCTTAATATAAATCTATCGTTAGTCGCGGGTGTGCTGGAAGTTTAGCAATTTCAACGTTTTAGGGCGGCGCTGAGGACAAAAGCGCCGCCCGGTTCCTCGAAAGGGTGAAGGGGGCGGCGCCATTTGCTGAAAAATAAGTGCTGTACTTTACTTTTTTGGTAGCACTGTGTCTTTCATAGACTTTCCGACTCGAAACTTCAATGTCGTTTTGGCGGGAATCTGAATAGTTTCACCCGTGGCCGGGTTGCGGCCCTCGCGGGCTTTTCGTTCGGACTTTACGAGTTTTCCAAATCCTGGAAGCATGAACTCGCCGTTTGATTTAACTTCGCGCGCTGCGAGCGTGGACAGTTCCTCAAAGAACTCCTTGACCTGGGCCCTCTTCATACCGGTAGATTCGGCAAAGTGGTTGATAACTTCCGATTGCGTCATGCGCTTCTTGCCTGTCGCGGCTTTGGTCGCCATAGTCTGGTGTAACACCTCCAACGAGAACTTAGATTGAAAAGCAAATCGGACACTCATATATCACACTCAAGCCCCAAAGTCTCCAACAAAACCAGCATTTCGCTAGGTTTTTTGGCCCTTTCCCGAGATTGGGTGGGGACGTTTTTACGAACATCGGCGACCCAACGTTAGTGGTAGAATCCAGAGCGACTCCAGAACCGCCTGAATGATTCTATTAATGACGATGCCGTGAAACGAAAATTAGGGTTCGCGGCATTGCTAATGGCTAGCAAACAAAGAGATTTTCGCTCCTGGGAGGATCGTGATGCCAGACAACATTCCCGCCCTCAAATATAGGATCAGCAACTCTGTAGGCCGTAAAAGCAAAGGCGCCGTTAACGCACCCCACGACGTTGAGACCGTCCAGAATATGCTTCGCCTGGCCGCGATGATCGAAGGAGACCAAAAACTGGACCCCGGCGGCGTCGATGGAACCATCGACGCAGACGAGTCCAATGACGACACCGTGAAAGCGATTCAAGCGTTCCAATCGCGCTTCTTTAAGCCGGATGGCGTGGTCGGTGTCGGCAAGCGAACATGGCGTGAACTCGTCGCCATTCTCGAGGGCGACGACGTGGACGAAGGAGATGAGACCTCGACGAGCCCTTCGGTTGCCGCCATACCGGTTACCTCTGCGCCTGCAAATGGTCAATTTTTCTTCCCGTTTAAAGAAAAAGACTTCCCAACGCAGGACTGGATCCAGGGCATTCGCTGCTTCGGTGCCCGCCGCAGTGGTGGCAGGCGTGCGCACGCCGGATGCGATCTCTACGCTCCGGTAGGCACGACTATCCACGCCATTACATCAGGCACGGTAACGCTGGGGCCATATGCTTTTTACGATGGGACCTACGCGTTGGAGGTCGACCACGGCACATTCCTGGCTCGTTACGGTGAAATCCAAAAGAACGCGGTCGTTAAGGCAGGCGATCGTGTTGCTGCCGGCCAGCCGATCGCGAAGGTCGGAAAACTCCTCAGCATGAAAAACTCCATGTTGCATCTGGAGCTTTACGACAAGAGTGCTACCGGCTCATTGACAGTGAAGAATAAGCTGACTAAACGAACGGCGAAGGGCGTACCCTTCATGCGTCGCGAGGATCTCATCGATCCGACAAAACGACTTAATGAATGGAAAGACAAACGTCCCATTTGATGGGAGCTGTTTTTTCAAGTAAACCCACCAGGCGGCCGGAACGAAAGAAACGGCCGCCTGCCGTTTGTTCATAAATGAGCACACTTTTGTCGTCACCTATGCACGCGAAGGCGAACGAGAGCGGAGAGACAGAAAGAACACAGTCGTACGTGGACCATGGACCAGCGCAACGTCTGAACATGCATTCGATCAACGTCATCGCTATTGTCTGCGACGGATCGAAGGCAAGCATCTTTGGCCAGGCCACGATCAGCGGATCAGGTTTGTTGAACTACAGAATCAACGTGCAGAACCTCGGGACACCAGGTCGTGGACAAGATACATACTGGTTACTCATGGACGGCTATAACTCAGGCGAGCAGGTGCTCGGAGGAGGCATTTCTCTTTCTTACCTTCCTCTCAGCATTTAATAGTAGGTGAGCATGCGATAGGAGACAGATAACGGTCGTGTTCCTTGTGAATCTGTATGCCATCTCGTCAGTTTAGTCCAGTTGCCGTGCGCATCGAGCTGATCTGGAGCATTCCATTCTTTTTTCGTCGATCCATCTTTGTTGAGAACGACCTCATCTAACAGTCGATGCTCGATCGAAATTGTTCCGGTTTTTTGGAGCGAGCCGTCGGGGCCATATTGTTCGAGCTGCTGAGCAGTGCGGACGGTCTTATTCGCAATTGAACCATCCGACTGATAAGTGGTTGTTTCGGTGCGTCTCTTGGTAGCTTCGTAAAAGTTGATTGAAGCCAACGATCCGTTCTCACGGTAGACCTTTCGCTCGCTGGTTAGCAGGATCGAACCGTCGAAAGTGTTTTTGAATTGATCCAACAAAACTCCCTGCGCGTTGTACTCGCTGACCTCAATCGCCTGGCCCAACTCATCTCGCTTGAAAGTTTTCTTCGAACGTAGCGAGCCGTTGCCGTTGTACGTCAGTTCTTCTTTGAGCAAACTCTTGTCGTCGTAGACATCCACGGTCCGCAGCCACATTCGGCCGGCGCCATCGTAGTTGATGGCCTCCGTCATTTTTCGACCGTCGAATTTCATCACGATTCGGCGGCTGACAACGCCCTTGTCGTTATAGATATGCAGATCAGTTCGATTGCCGTCCAGATTGAACGAGGCTTCCATTTGCGCCACTCTGCGTCCCTCGGCGTAGTCGCCGTCTTTGGAAACAAATGTGGCGACTTCCACTCTAAAGGTGCGAACCGGCCCTTTGAGAGCGTAAGTTGCTTCGGCCATCGATCTTTCCTGCGCGTGCCCCATAACGGACATCAACGCAGCCAGTATTACAACCTTGAGAGGTTTCATTGTTTTCACCTGCTATCGCAGTCAGATTCTAACACTCCTCTGTGTGGCAATCTTTGTTGGATTACTGAGGCGCGTTCGTTCGCTACCAGCGTTCTCGCAAAGCAACGAACCTTTGCACACAAGTGGCATATCTGATTGGTTTTTTCTGCGGGCCTCTGTGTATTTTTGCGGCCTCTGCGTAAAGAGGATCGTTAAACGCAGAGAAAGCGGAGATACACAGAGGATCGCAGAGAGACTACTCCCAAAAACTGACTTCTTGCGCAAAGCAAACTGTCGACTCCAGTTTGTCCAACCATTACGGCGAACACGCCGAGTTCCGTCTGCCCAACTCCGGGTTCCGAGTTTCATACGCGACGCACTACCATCGGTTCGCGGCCGACGGGAATTCTGCAGTTGTACCCGATCAAAATATCGAACCGTCATGCCAGAGTTCCGTGAGGGGCGTGATCCCGTGATGGAGTGGATACTCTGTAAAGCATTGAGTCACGACCCATAAGAAATGGACGATGCACTATTACAATAGCTCGATCACGCTGCGCCTATCACTGACTTGGCCAAGTTAACAAAAGTGAGAGATCAAACCGGCGGTTTTTCATATAAGAGGATGCGAATGATGTCGAAATATACAAGAGAGAAGATGCGAACAGTTTTAGCGAGAAAGCTGGCCGCAAGGTGGCTCAGCGTTGTAAGCTATGGGGTGTAGCAATCGAGCAAGAGCAATAGCATGAAGAATGCAAAACATTTGCTGATACCTCTTCTGACTCTTGGCTTTGGAGCCCTTGCCGCCGCTGGGTGTTCAGGGCACCTCGGACGACGTGTTTGGTCTCCGCGCGTATTTGCCTGGCATAACTTCCTCAGACAGCCGCCTAAGATTGAATATCAACCTGACTCTCCCTTGCTTATAACAAAGCCGAGATACTATTCCTTCATGTCGATTGGCTCAGCCATTGGCGGAGTGCTGCGCTTCGATGTTGTCAATAGAAGCGATAAACCAATCCACTCCTATCATTGTCGTTGGTACTCACCGAATGAATCGGGCAATGGTGCTTATGGTGCTTGGGGGAATGCGCAAGCCAGGTTGCTGCCGCGGCAATCAACGGAAGGTGTAATAAGTGCACACGAATATTTTGAGCTTACGTTGACAATAGATTTCGTCCAATTTTCGGACGGGACTACATGGTTCGCGATGAGTCGAGAAACAAAAGTAAAACCGGAGGGCCTCGAAGCTGGCGCCAAGGCTGCGGCTGACTATTTACGCAGGGTGCTAGACCGAGAGGGAGCGGCGGCAGTGATCCGGGAGCTGCCCCGAATTCATGCTGATGTCCGGAGTCATTTCTTCACCCCTGAGGTAGATAAGTTTGGCACGTCTGGATTCTACTGTGGCGTAACGAATATGACAGTGCGCGTCCAGCACGCTTATGAAGATGGTGGCTTGGAGAAAGTTGAGGCGCTTATTCGATCCATGCCTTCTAGCGCTGCTCCTAACTCTTAGTTACGCGGTAAGTTTGGATCAATCCGTAAACTAAGATGGTCGCTCGTCTTCTCCGGCCCCGGATGGATGCGGTTGAAGAGGGGGCGCTAAATTGATATTCACCGAATGGTGTTTACTTCCGTAAAATTTGAAAAATTTGTCCACAAATTGGCCACAGTCAGGGGAAGACCGTTAATGCGACGACCGTATGTTGTTGATGGGATGGTAAGTTAATGGTCGGGGCGAGAGGATTCGAACCTCCGACCTCTCGGTCCCAAACCGAGCGCACTACCAGGCTGTGCTACGCCCCGAAAAACGAGTCATTCTAAGAGTCGCTGATAAACTGGTCAAGGAGAGCGTCATTGCAATTCATTGATTCAGAAATTCGCGGAGCTTCCGCAACGCCCGGGCACGGTGGCTGATCTGGTTCTTAACTTCATCCGATAACTCCCCAAACGTTTGGTTGTAACCGTCCGGAACGAAGAGTGGATCGTAACCAAATCCTGACTCACCTCGCGGTTCGAACGTGATCGTGCCTTCGCAAACGCCTTCCGAAAGGTTCAGCACTTCACCAGTCGCAGACGCAATCGCGATCGCGCAAACAAAACGCGCCCGCCGATTATCGGCTCCTGCTTGAGCGAGTTCCGAGAGCAACAACTGGCGGCGATCGGCATCAGTCGCATGCGCTCCTGCATAACGAGCGGAAATAACGCCCGGCGCTCCGTCAAGCGACTCGACTTCCAGTCCCGAATCATCCGCCAGCGCATGAATACCCGTCTTCGCAGAATAGAATCGCGCTTTCGCGATCGCGTTCCCGGCGTATGTGTCCTCATCTTCGATCGCGACGGCAACATGCGAAAAATCGTTCAGTGAATAGAACTCGAGTGGCAGATCTCCGAGAATGAGTTTGATCTCGTGAATCTTTCCGGGATTGCGTGTGCCGAGTAAAAGGGATGTCCCAGGAAACGGCATGATTCAGCGCGCGACTACGTTTGAACTATCGGCACTAAGCATGGAAATGAACGTGCTGAATTGACCAAACGCCGAATGAGTCTTTCGTTCAATCCCGGTGCTTCCCAATCTCGTTTCGGTGGAGGAAAAAGAGTAATCGCGCAGACTGTTTTGCAGACCGGCTGTCTCTTCAGCGGATAGTCGCCGGCCCTGAAGCATCATCACGGTCGAGATGAAGTTTCGCAGACGCAACTCATCGTTAGCATAGGTGAGAATCGCAGCTGAACTTTCCTCAGAAGCTTGTTTGATCTTGTTGTCGGCGTTCATTGCTTCGCTTTTTCGCAGCGCCGCGAGGCACAACTGCATATTCTCAGTTTTGCCCAGCAGCACGTATCCGTCAGAGAACACAGCGGAAAACTCCAGTTCCGGATCGAGCTCAGCTTGAATACCCTCAAAGATCCGACCGTTGCTGCCCCTGAAGATTTCCTGGGCCAAGGATCGTCGCAGCCGCGGTTCATCAGTCACGCGCGCGACCAGCACAGAACCTTCAACCGCGGCTGATGGTCGCAAGGTGAGCAAAGGCGGCGCGAGAGTCGTCAAAACCTCCTTTGGATCGCTGATACCATACGGCGTCAAACTCGACTTCAGCAATGTTCCGAACAGCACCGCCGGTAAGACGTCGAGCTTCAGCGCGACGGCAGAATCCAGCGATCTCCACGCGGCTGCGGGTTCCTTGCTGCGATAGATCGTCAACGATTCAAAATCCTCAGGCACAAGTTTCCAGACGTTCTCATCGCGCGCCGTCATCTCGAACGCTGGTCGCAAATGAGAAACAACTTCGGGCTCCAGCGAGAACAGGTAGCGATCCTCGATGCCACCGCCCTTCGACATCGCGGTCCACGCCACACCGCGCAGAATCTTGCCCGCACTAACGGCCAGCAGTTGTTCCAATTGAAGATTGCCTGGACCAACTCTCATTACCAGTGGCGCGGCCCAGGAAAACAACTTCGCCGAATTTGACGCCGAGACGTATCCAAAACCCAACGTTTGGTCCGACACCAGACTCGATCTCACTCGCCTAAGCTCTGGATCGGAAAGGATATTTGGCCGCGTCCCGCGTTTTGCTTCCAAACAGCTGCGCACCGCGTTTTCCGTGTTTCCTATAACCACCATCGTGCCGTCAATCGCGCCCACGATCTTGCGTTCGCCGCCTGCTACTGAACACTCTACATACTCGGCGTCCGCACTCCGTTCGTTACAGTTCGACGCGCCGTAGACAAAACTCGCCAGTTGCTTCACCGCAGATACAACCGTCGGTTTTGTTCGCCAACCGGAAGTGTGAGTTTCGGCAATCAGGGCGAATTCCGGTTTGACGCGCAACGTGTCGCCCTGTTCCGACGCGTTGAGACCTACTACGACCAGCGCAAGTTGAGCACGCGCGAAGAGAACGGCGTCAATCGGTCCGATGCCGGCTCGCGCCGCCATGAGCGCGAGCTTGTTACTCGAGCTCGGCTGGCTGTGAGTGATCGGCGCCGCCGCCTTCCAAACATCCGTCTGTTGAATCGCGCGCGCCACATCCGACGGGCTGTTCAACTCGACATAGAGCACTGAATCGGCAGGCGCATACTTGGCCAGATCAATCGGGGAAGTGCGGTTGAACCACAGCCACGCGGCGGCAATCAATACGAACAACAGAAGCAGAACGAGGGAGGTACGAAGAAACTTCATTCGCTGGGCATCCTAGCGTTATGAAGAATGGCTGGCAAGTCGTTCAACACCTGTGTTACTTTGACCAGCCACGCCTATGACGTATCGCAATTTGTCCGCCCAGGCCTTAGCAGAACACGATTACGACAGCTTTCTAACGGAGTTAGAGAAGTCTTTAACGGACGGCCGGCGAGATCCAAATGACGTAGTCGCCGAGACTTTGTCCCAGATCTATCTAGGAACGTCGGCAACTAATCCCGAAACGCTTGCGCTTCCCGCGCGCGCAGCGATTCATAATTTCGATCCGCGCAACGTCACCACCGAGCCCGAGTACTACACCGACATCAACCCGAAACTCTACAGCGAGCGCAAGCCATTTATCTGGCTGTGGCAAATGTTCGATCGTTCGCCGCTGGGGCTGAACGCCCTGTTCGCGCATCGCTTTCGCCAGATGCTGGCGCCCTTGATCTTCAGAAGCGTTGGCGCAAACTTCAAATGCTGGCAGTACGTCGAATGGTCGTTCGGTTACAACCTCTCGATCGGGAATAATGTCGTCATTCACCGCCACGTGCTGCTTGACGACCGCGGCGGCATCGAGATCGGCGACGACGTCTCGATCTCGGACTTCGTCAACATCTACTCCCACAGTCACGACATCTACGACATTCACCAGGTCTATACGCCACGGACTCGCCTTGGAAACGGCGTGCGCGTGACGTATCACGCGACGGTGCTGGCCGGGATGCAGGTCGAGGACAACGCAATGATCGCGTGCAATGCAGTGGTTACGCGACACGTTGCGGCGCAAAACATCGTCGCCGGCATTCCCGCCAAGACAGTAAAGGTGAAAGACGATCCAAGCGTGGTGGCCAGCGTGCTGGAAAAACTGGAATCCTGACCAATTCGTTCCAGAAAGCTACGCCAAAAATGGACCAATCCCATACCTTAACTCCACGTACACAACAAGTTAAACAAACAAAAATAGCGGTTGACATTGTTTAGCCCGTTAATGTACTCTCACTCAGGTTGACGGCGAATCGAGCCGTCTGCCAGGTGCCCACCTGGTTTTATGTCAGCGGTAATCCGCGAAATCACTGGAGCACGATAAAGGCACACTTCGCGCGAGCGGAGGTCGCAAAGCCTACGGAAGTTGGACCGACCCAACTTGGCTGGGTTTCCGAAATGAGCTTCATTCCTGCCGCAGATTTCTCAAACTCTCCTTTACTGACGCCCGCCAGAACGTTACCGCTGCGACTCGATGTCTCGACAACCAACTCTAATAGCAAAGGGACTGCAACCTTGAACCCGACAACCAACACTTCCGTCACGCCCAGAATTGAAAAACGACAACTGCCGCGCGCCCGTAAAGCTCGCGCCCGCCTTCGTCAGCAAAACAAATTGCGGGTCGTCGTCACGAGGACTAACTAAACATGTTCAAAAGAACCGCCGGCAAGAAGAACCTCGTTGGTCTGGACATCGGCTCCAGTTCCGTTAAGGCCGTTGAGCTCGGGAAAAAAGGAGCGAATCTACAGCTGCTCAACCTGGGATTCGAAAATCTTCAGACCGACACGATTGTTGACGGGCAGATCATGGAGCTGAACAACGTCTCGAACGTGATCGCTCACATCTTCACCGAACATCAGATCCGCACGAACCGTGTTGTTGCCGGTGTCAGCGGTCACTCGGTGATCGTGAAGAACATCGTGCTGCCGCAGATGAGTTCGGAGGAGCTGCAGGAGTCGTTCAGTTGGCACGCTGAAGAGCACATCCCGTTTGATATCGCCGACGTGAATCTCGATTACGAACTCACGGGCAAGTCGTCAGAGACGTTGCACGTGCTGATGGCTGCATGTAAGAGCGACAAGATCGCGAATGTGAAACAGGCGATTCAGCTTGCCGGCAAGCAGCCGGTGATCATCGACGTCGATGCGTTCGCACTTCAGAACTGTTACGAGCTGAACTATCGCCCAAAAGCCGGGGAGGTCGTTGCGCTGCTTAATATCGGCGCCGCGACGATGAACATCAACATCCTGAACGGTTCGCGTTCGGTGTTCGCGAGAGACGCATCAGTCGGCGGCAGCCAGTACACCAGCCTCTTGCAAAAGGAACTCGGACTGAGTTTCGAGCAGGCGGAAGCTGTGAAACGTGGTATGCCGTTGCCCGAAGGTGTTGAGCCGAGACCAATCCAGCCGATCATCGAAACAGTCTCCGAAACGCTCGCCCTCGAGATGAAGAAAACTGTCGACTTCTATCGCGCGACCGCGCAGGAAGGCGAAGGCACAATTCAGAAGATATTGTTGGCCGGCGGGGGCTCCAAGCTGCCCGGTTTGGCTGACTTCTTCGGACGACGTTTCGATATGCCGGTCGAAGTCTTCAATCCTTTTCGTCAGATCGAAGTCGACGAACGAAAGTTTGATCCGGACTACATGCGAGAGATAGTGCCAGAGATGGCGGTGGCTGTCGGTCTGGCGCTGAGAGGAGTGGAAGCATGATTAAGATAAATCTGCTCGAGTCAGTTACGGATCGGCCACAGGGTGTCGCGGCAGTTGAGGACAAAGTTGCCAACCCGCGAGCGCAGACTCTGTTGCTTGCGTTGACGGTGTTTGGCCTGCTGGCTCTCGGCATCAGCTATGAATACGTAAGTACGAACAGGGCATATGGTGAGGCGCAAAAACAACTCGATCACGAGAAGGGCATCCAGCAACAGATGCTCGCGATTCAGAAGGAGCAGCAGGAACTTCAGAAGAAGACGGAAGAGGTTCAGAAGCGTATCGACGCGATCAAGAAACTGCGCGAATCACAACAGGGACCGAGTGCGGTTTTGCAGGAAATCAAAGCCCGGTTCGATGCGGTGCCTGGTCTTTATCTGGTCGCCATCGAAAACAAAGATGGCGAGATCACGATCAAGGGAGAGTCGCCCAATGAGGCTTCGGTGACCAAGTTTGGGCAGAGCCTCGAATTCTCCGGCGGACTCTTCAGCAATCTCAACATCGAGACGACGAGGGAACCCGCGAAGGAAGTTGCTACGGCAGCGGCACAGGGAGCAACTACAGTTGCGAGCGAGACGACCGTCGTAAAGCCTGAAGTAATCGTCTTCACCGTCAAGGCAAACTTTGCGTCGTCAAACACGCAACAGTCACAATCAGCGGCGCCGCCTGCAAACCAGGTTGCGATGAAGAAGTAGCCCGCCAATAGAGGAAACCCCGAAACAAAGGATACAGCGATGAAATTCGGCAAGCTCCCAACTCTTCCCTGGTACGTGCGACTAGTGGTCTTTTTAGTGGTCGCTGGTCTAGCGTATGGCGTGTTCTATTACTTCATCACTAGTGGCACTCGCAACGAGACCAAAACGATGAACGACGAGATCGTACGGTTGCGACCCCTCAACGCGCAGGCCCAGATCGTTTCGCAGAACCTCAACAACTTCAAGGCTCTCTATAAGGCCCGTGAAGAGGAGTTTGCTGAGCTGAAAGCATTGCTGCCGGAACAGCGAGAACTGACGATGGTCCTACAGGGAATTCAGGAACGTGCTCGCGGCAACGGCCTGGTACTAACGAAGTTCAGTCCTAAGGAAGATTTGCAACAAGACAACTACAGCGGCAAGAAGATTGAAGTCAACGTTACCAGTGGCTTCGCCGGACTGCGCGCGTTCTTCGAACAGCTTGCTCACTATCAACGCATCGTTTCGATCACAAATTTCGAACTCAAGCAGTTGGAAAAACAGTCGGCCAACAAAACAGTTGACGCCCGTTTTGATTTAACGGCTTTTTACGTTACCTCAGAGCGTTTGCAGAGTCAGCAACCCGCTAATCCCAAGGGTGCAGCCGGTGGCACAGTTCCACCGCCGGCGCCCGCCGCTCCTCAACCCGCCAAGTGACCGCGCGAAGCGAGACGCATCAGAGGAAGTGAAGACGATAATGACTAAGCACGAGTTAAAAACATCGATGAGACGGCTTGCCAGCGTAATGTTTACCGTGGCCCTAATCGTGACGAGCGGACTGGCGTCAATCGCGATGGCCCAGGAGACTGAGCCCGCCGTAAAGAAACCCGCCAAACGTTCGATCTCCAGCGGGCGCGATCCATTCAAGAAATACGAACCGTCGCGTGCGACCGTGCGAAACTCGCGTGAAGAGTCATCGATCCCGACGATTCAGGAACGGATCACCAATTACAAGGCGCAGAAAGTCGCCGCGATGAATGCCAGAATGCCCGCCCCCAAGCCCACCACCGCTTTACTGCTCAACGAGATCCAGGTTATCGGCATCTCCCGTTCGCCGAGAGGATATGCGGCGATCGTCGAAGCAACTCCAATCAAACTTACCTACGTGATCTATCCGGGTGAGCCGTTCTTCGATGGCCAGTTAGTGGCGATTGAAGACAACCGCCTGGTGTTCCGTCGGGAAACAGTCTTTACGGATGGCCGTCGTGAACGATCGGTCGAGTACAAATCATTGCGACAACCAACTCCGGTTAACTCGATGAACGTCGCTGCGCCGAACCCGTCAGTCGCAAACGCGAAGCCCTAACAATTGTTGGTTTGGTTTAGACCAGACCGTTGACCCGCGCTGGTGTTTTCGATGCGAAACACCGGCGCCCTTTTGACAAAAACCAGGACCGGCCGTGTTAGTGCGGCGCGCGCTTTAGTTGCCCCGGCAATCGAGCGTAGTGCGTGGCGGTTTCGGTCTGGAAAATCCCCCTAAGGAGGGAATGATGTCTTATCAGCCTCGAGTGAGATCAGCCATATGGACCACGCTCGTCCTGTTGTTTGTATCCGCGTTTGGTACAAGCGTTGTGGCTGTGGCCCAGAACGCAAATACAGTCGCTCCCGGCGGCAACCAGAACGGGAATGCGCAAGCTCCAGCGGCGCCTGCTCCGACGCCGCCAGTCGGCTTTTCGCGCGGCTCGGAAAAACAGTCGGAACAGGGACGTCAGTATGGACAACCGGGATTCGTCGGTGAGCCGATCAGTCTCAACCTTGTCAATGCCGACATCCGCGACATCCTCAATTACATCACCGAGCAGTACGGCGTTAACTTCGTCATCGACTCCTCAGTCGCGGCAGTTCCGGTGACCGTAAATGTTCAGGATGTGCCCTGGAACATAGCGCTCGAGGCGGTGCTAAAAGCCAACCGGCTCGGTATCGAAGTCAACGGCAGCATTCTGCGGGTGGCGACGACTGATGTGCTGGCTAAAGAGGCTGAAACGCAAAAGGTGATCACTGACTCTCGTCTGGATGCTTCACCGCTGGTGACGGAATTTATCCGGCTCAACTACGCTCGCGCCTCGGGTACGCTGGCCCAGGCTGCCGGCTCGACTGGTGCGTTTTCGGGTGGCTCCACCAATCTTAGTTTCAGTGGTGGAGCGGGCGGCGACGCGACCGGCGGCAGCGGCGATCAAGGTTTGCTTCCGATCATCTCGCGACGTCTTTCCCGTCGTGGTTCGATCGAAGTCGACGGCCGCAGCAACACGCTGATCATTACGGACGTCAAAGAAAATATTGACGCGATTCGGCAGTTGGTTGCCATCCTGGACCAGCCCGAACCGCAAGTGGAAATCGAGACCCGCATTGTTATCGCCCAACGCAACTTCAGCCGCGACCTGGGCGCGCAGCTTTCGTTGGGCGTGGCCAACTTTGGTCGCGGTGGTCTCGGAAGCTTTTCGACCCTGCCCGCGCAAAGCGCCAACGGTGGATCGGGTGGCGGCGGTTCCGGTGGCGGCTCCGGCGGCGGTTCTGGTTCACAGGGTGTACCGTCTGGTCCGAACCCGTTCAGCGTCTTCGGTGGTTTGGCTGGAACACCGCAACCCACTAACAACCTCGCAGCAGCAGCAGCGAACACCGTTATCGGTTTGACGACCGGCTTGTTTGGTAGTGCGCAGATCAGCGCGTTGATCTCGCTGGCCGAATCACGTGGTCAGGCGAAGACAGTCGCGACTCCGCGCGTCACCGCTTTGAACAATCGTCCTGCTCAGATCGAGAGTGGTTCGCAGATCCCCGTCCAAACTACGCAGGCTGCAAGTGGTACTGCGGTGGTGACGACGACATTCGTATCAGTGCCGTTACGCCTTTCAATCACACCTCAGATCACCGACGCCGGCACCGTTGTGTTGAGAGTTACAATCGAAAACAACACGATCAATACCGGTATCGCGGTGGGCGGCGTGCCCGGCATCGACACGCAGCGCATGCAGTCGGAAGTGCTTGTTCCAGATGGTGGAACGACGGTTATGGGTGGCGTGCTGGCTGACACTGAAGGTGAAGCGCAGCAACGCACACCGGGACTTGCATCGATTCCGATTCTCGGCAACCTCTTCAAACGAAAACTGACGACGCGACAGAACAGCGAAATTCTGTTCTTCATCACGCCCCACATTTATCGTCCTGACTACAATGGCCGGCCTACCTCAGGCACGGTCAGCAACGGTCAACGCACGGTGACGATTCCTCAGCCAGTGCCGTTGGGAAATCCGCCGAGCAACACGCCGACTCCGACGCAGTTGCAGCAACAACCGCAACAGCAGAACACGCCTTCGACTCAGCCGCAGTTGATGCCGGCGCCGACAGCGAACAGCCCGGCGGGTACTAACACTGCTCGGCCGGGTACGCTGGGCGGTCAACGTCCGTAATTGGAGGGCCATATGTTCAAAGAACTACTTGAGTCCATCATTGAACGCACCGAGGGCAGCCTCGGTGCGCTCATTATGGGAACAGATGGCATCGCCGTTGAAAAAGTACTCGGCGAGGCCGGTGTGGACGCGAACCTCGATGTCGCGGCCGCGGAGTTTACTTCGCTTGTGCGAAACGCTCAGCGCGCGGGTAACGACACCGGGTTGGGTGGTTTGCGTGAGCTCGTAATCTCACTCGAAACCGCCGTGCTGGTGATGCGTGTGTTGAGTCGTGATTACTTCGTCGTGTTGGCGATGGGTTCTCACGGTAACCTGGGCCGTGCCCGCTTCGAGTTGCGCAAAGCCGAGTTGAAACTCGCGAAGGAATTTGCAGTTTAGACCACGGACTTAAGGCAGTTTTATGTAGGGCATACCGCGCATTATGATCCGCTGCCGGCGCGCAACGCGGCGCGGATTGATTTGCGGATTAAAGACAGTGCGCGGGTTGGGAATCATCGCCGATAAAAACGCCGCCTCGTTTGCATTCAGTGCCGATGCCGGTTTCCGGAAATAGCGTCGCGAAGCAGCTTCCGCACCATATACTCCGTCACCCCACTCAATCACATTCAAATAGATCTCGAGCAGGCGACGTTTGTTCAGCGAACGTTCGAGCATGACAGTCAACGCCGCTTCCTGGCCTTTTCTGAACAAAGAGCGTTGTGAAGAGAGGTAGAGGTTCTTCGCGAGTTGTTGACTGATCGTTGAACCGCCGCGCTTGAACTCAGGAAGGCTTGGCAACCAGTCGTCGTCCTCACCTTCCTTTTTTGCTTCTCGGGCTGATTCTCGTTGTGCCTGGTCCCAGGCGTTGCGGATCGCTTCGTAATCGAAACCGCGATGGGTCGAGAAGTTGGTGTCTTCACCAGCGAGTACAGCGCGTTGGAGATTGCTTGAAATCTTGTCGAGTGGGACCCAGAGTTGTTCGCGTTTGACGGGTCGGCCCTTTTCTTTCGCTTCGCTTGCGCGAATGTCCATCAGCGAGGTTGACGACGGATTGTTTGAGCGCAAGCGAAAGACGCGCACGAACATGATCGCCTCGTACAGGATGACGCCCAGCGTAATACCAAGCACTCCGAGTACGAGCATCCGAAAGAGTCTGCGCATCGATTTGCGAGTTTACAGTGGTTCAGGTTGAGACGACCACTCGGATTATCTGTGTTTTGATGAAGATTTGCGGGTAATGCCTCGGTAATTAACTTTGCCGGGCAATTTGCGAGGCAGTTCAAACTCATCGGCGACAATGTCTTCGAGGTGGACCGCGGCAGTGCGCGCGTAGGCGAGCAGAGTCATCAAGCTGGGTTCACGTATGCCTTGCTCGTACTCGGAAATCCTACCGTAGTGCATGCTGCCGGCGAGACCCATACGTTCGAGGATCTCGGTCTGCGACAAACCTAACTGCGTGCGAATCTGGCGCAGTTTTTCTGCAAGCCGGAGTGGCTTGGGACGCGGGCTGCCCATCTAGGCGCGGCCTCCTTCGAACAGGAGACTCGACAGCGTCCACGGCGAGCGACTTTTTGGTCTCTTTTGGCAAAGGGTCTTGCATCTACTCGCTGTTGGGAGTAAGATGTGCGCGTTAGCATTTAACACCGTGAGTAGGAAGCTTCCATGCTCAGCGGCGATGCTCATCACTCGTCGGTTGGGAGATTGAGCCGCTCATTTGGCCGTTGTTAAGTTGTTGAAACCTATTAGCATCCTAAACGGTCGGGCTCAAATCGTAAATAAAAAAATATCCTCCTTAGATGGCCCTATGGGTAGGGCCATCGGGTCCGCGGATCCGGGCAGCCCAGAACCGCGTCCGCGGACTCGAGGAATCTGATCTGTGTTGAGAGTAAATTGTCTACGAGTAGGCTTCACTTTCGGTGTCGAAGAGTGGCTCACTGCGGACTACGCGTCTCAGTAACAGGGGTTCGTCGAACATCTGTTCGAGCCCGCGGACAATAGCGTAACGTGGTTCGTCAGCAACGGTCACTGGCAGTTTTGATCGCTCCCGCAAAAGATCATCCAAGCCGTTTAGTAAAGCGCCGCCGCCCGTCAAGATGATGCCGCGAGCATAAATGTCGCCCGCTACCTCAGGAGGCAGCTCGGCAAGCGTCGCCAATACGCCTTCAAGAATTTTTCCTACGACGTACTGAGTGATTGGATAGATCTCTCCGGCAGTGATGGTAATAGCTGCGGGACTTCCGGTCAGAACATCACGGCCGCCTACTGTCATTTCACTTGCAAGATCTTCAGGCAAAGTGGCGGAGGCGAGTTGGAGTTTGATCTTTTCCGCCGATGGTGGACCAATCACCAAACCGCGATGGCGACGGATGTGATTGATGATCGCCGTGTTGATGTCGCCGCTGCCGATACGATGGGAATGACCGTGGATAATCGCTCCGTTCGCTACGATCGCGACATTCGTCGTGCCACTGCCAAGGTCGGCGACTGCCGACGCATGTAAATCGTTGGTCTTAATTCCCGCGCCGAATGCAGCCGCCAATCCTTCTTCCATCATCAACACGCGACCGATGCGAGCATGTTCCGCGGCGCCGAGCAACGCCCGTCGCTCGACCTGCGTCACCACCGGATCAACACTCATCAGCGCGCGACGGCTGAACAAAGAAACACCACTTCGCGCCTCGCGGACGAAGTGGGCCAACATTGTGCGTGTCCTTTCAAAGTCGGCCACGACGCCGTTAACTAAAGGAGCGACGACCGTGATGTCGCGCGCCTCACGCCCGTACATCAGTCGCGCGTCATCGCCGATCGCGAGTACTTCTCCCGTGACCGCGTTGACTGCAACCAACGAAGGCTGATCCACGACGAGCCCGCGCCCGCGCACAGAAATAACCGTGGTCGCCGATCCCATGTCGACGGCAATCGAATCAGAAACAAGATTGCGTAACGCCGGCATTCCCATGAAGGCCGCAGTCTTACTTATGAAACCCATGCGCTCCGAATAATAAGGTGCCCGGAGCGAAATGCGAAACAGGGAAGACGTGTTAGATGGCGAGCTAATGGACGACAGGGTCTGTGAAGACGTCGTCGCAGCCGATGCTAAGCGCAAGTGCGCGGATGGCCGTGCGGGCTTCTTCCTGTTGTGCAGAACTCAGCAAGGACCACGCGAGGGCGATGGGACATTCAGCGTCGTGAGCGAGAGTCTTGTGGCAAAGCGGACATGTGTCCGGCGCGAGCTCCAGCACTACGTAGAGCTTCGCCAGCAACATGACGATCACTTCAGCGCGTTTCTTCTGCTCTTCGGATTCAAACATGGGCGGCCGTCGTCCAGATTTAATCGCAGATCACGCGGATGTTTGCGGAATTAATATTGCAAAGTGTTTTCCCACTTCACGCGCTTCAGCAACGCGAAGTCGGAAAGCATCTTGCCGGCGCCGAGCACTACCGACGTCAGCGGATCATCCGCAATGAACACCGGCAGTCCTGTTTCGTTTCGCAGTCGCTTGTCGAGATTGGCGAGTAACGCACCACCACCGGTCAGTACCACGCCGCGATCGATGATGTCGGCAGAGAGTTCCGGAGGCGTGCGTTCGAGTGCAACTCTTACCGCGTCCACGATCGAGCTAATGGCTGGCTCAAGCGCCTGTCGCACTTCCTCGTCTGTGACGGTAATCGTCTGCGGAATTCCTTCCACGAGGTTACGTCCGCGCACTTCCATCGAAAGCGGATCGTCGAGCGGGAACGCGCTGCCAAGTTGAATCTTAATCTCTTCTGCGGTGCGCTCACCAATCAACAGGTTGTACTTGCGCTTCACGTACTCCGCCACCGCGTTGTCCATCGCGTCGCCTGCGGTTCGCACAGCGCGCGCGTAAACGATGCCGCCGAGACTGATGACGGCGATGTCAGTCGTGCCGCCACCGATATCTACGACGATGTTGCCGTGCGGCTCGGTTATCGGCAGTCCAGCGCCGATCGCCGCGGCGACCGCTTCCTCAACCAGATAAACTTCCGATGCCTTCGCGCGATACGCGGAATCTTCGACGGCGCGGCGTTCGACCTGCGTGATCTCGCTGGGAATACCAATCACTACGCGCGGGCTGACCCAGGTGCGGCCGTTGTGCGCCTTGCGGATGAAGTGCTGAAGCATTTTTTCAGTGACTTCGAAGTTGGCAATGACGCCGTCGCGCATCGGCCGGATGGCAACGATGTTGCCAGGCGTGCGGCCGAGCATCTCCTTTGCTTCTTTCCCGACGGCCTCGACGTTGTTTGTGACCTTATTAATAGCGACGATCGAGGGTTCACTTAACACAACACCACGTCCTTTCGCGTAAACGAGCGTGTTGGCGGTGCCGAGGTCGATGGCCAAATCGTTGGAACGAAGTCCGGAGATGAAGGGGAAGGACATGGAGATACCTCTAAATTGGTTTAGTTTTGACTCGAGCTCTGCTTCCTGGAAGAGCAGGGAGGATTCCGCGCCGGGTGATGTCTCTGCAAATACAACAAAGACAAACAGTATTTAATTGATTGACTGGTAAGTGTCAAGAGAAAATTTGTAGATTGGATCTTGGTCAGTGGCCGGTGGTCAGCAGTCAGTAGTCAGTGGGGCCTCTAAGGGCCGCGGCACTGACTCTGACCAATGCCTACGAACCAAGTACAAAGATCTAAGAACCCAGCCCAATTTCAGTGTTTCCGCCGCAAACGACAACGCCGACCCGCTCGCCGGGCTTGGGTTGGTAGCGGCGGGAGAGGAGCGCCGCAAACGCTGCTGCACCACCTGGTTCGGCGGCGATCCGCATGATTTCCCAGAGCTTTTTCTGCGCTTCCCGGATCTGTTCGTCTGTCACGAGTAGGGCATCCTGCACGTACTTTTGGGCAATCGGAAACATGATCTGGCCGACTTGGCGGGGCGCTAGCGAGTCGGCAGCGATGCCACCAGCCGGTGCGTCCACCGGACGACCAGCTTGGAGCGCACGCTGAAGTGTCGGGGCTAACTCGGGTTCCACCGAAAGGATTCGAGTCCTGTTCTCATACCAGGCGGCGATTCCGCCGATGAGCCCACCGCCGCCGACGGCAACGAGGAGCGAATCGAGCCTGGGGGACTGTTCTTCCAGCTCGAGTCCGAGCGTGCCTTGTCCGAGCAGCGTCTCGTTCGCTTCGTAGGCATGGATCGGAAGCGCGCCGGTCCGCTCGGTCCACTTTTGGCTTGCTTCTAATGCATCCGCATAACGCTCGCCTGAGATCACCAGCTCCGCACCGCAACGCCGGATGCGATCAACCTTGGACTGTGAGGCTACTGATGGCACGAAGATTGTCGTCGGTACGCGTAACTTCATCGCCGCGTATGCGACCGCGACTCCGTGGTTTCCTCCCGATGCGGCGACGATGCCAACTTTCGGAATCTCCCGTGTGAGTAGATTTGTAAAAGCGCCGCGCGCCTTGAACGATCCGCCGTGTTGGAGGAGTTCTAGTTTGAAAATGATTGTGATCGAGTCGAGACCAAAGTCTGCGCCGTCGACTTCAAGCACGGGCGTGCGTCGAATGTACGGCCTGATCAGTGGTTCGATTGATTGAATTTGTGTTCTAGTAATCACACCAGCAGTACGGATAACACGGATAAGTGTGGAATCAATCTAACGCGCGTGATGCGGCGTTTCTCGACGCGCTCAATCTCGAAGATACCGCGCTCGTGATCCACTTTGTCACCGCGGTGCAGGATGCGTCCGGCACGATCCATCAGGAACCCGGCAATCGTCGTGTATCCACCGTCTTCAGGAATGTCCAGTTTAAGATACTCGTTCGCGTCGCGGACACTCAACATACCGTCGAGCACGTACGCCTTGCCGTCTCTTCTGATCTGTTCCCGCACTTCTTCGTCGAACTCGTCGTTGATCTCGCCGACAATCTCTTCCAGGAGGTCTTCAAGGGTTAGAATGCCTTCCAGGCCGCCGTGTTCGTCGATAACAAAAACGAAGTGAACGCGCGCTGACTGCATTCCTCGAAGTGCTTCGCCGAGCGAAGCAGTGGCGGGAATGAACGTCGGCTGATGAACGTAGTCCTTGAGTTGAAAATCGTCGCCGTTGATTCTTCCCATGTCGAGGTCTTTTCTGAACAGCAAGCCGATGATGTCGTCCAGACTGGAGCCGTAAACGGGAAGACGAGAATACCCGGTTGAGGCAAACGCGTTTCTTACGTCCACTAGAGTGGCGTGGACCGGCAGTCCCGTCACTTGCATACGCGGCACCATCGCCTCGCTCACTTCGGCGTCGGAAAACTCGAAGACGCGATGGATCAACTGTTGTTCTTCAGCCTTGAGCTGACCGCTTTGTCGCGAGATGTCGATCAAGCGGCGCAGCTCGTCTTCGGTATAAACGGATGCGTGTTCGTTGGATGGATGGAGTCCAAAGAGCCGGACCACTTTTGTTCCCGACCAGTCGAGCATTCTGATGGGCCAGCGAAAGATTTTGTAGAACGCTTCCATGGGCCATGCAATCGCGAGTGCGACTTTCTCGGCACGCTCCAGGGCCAACGTCTTCGGCGCGAGTTCGCCAAGCACGATGTGGAGGAAGGTGATGATGGCGAACGCAATCGCAAATGAGATCGTGTGTAAGGTCAGATCGGAGACGCGTCCTCGAAGGGGCGCCTCCAGCAGATGAGCAAATACCGGTTCACCGATCCAGCCCAGTGCAAGTGAGGCCATTGTGATTCCCAACTGCGTAGCGGAAATGTAAGTGTTTAGATTATCAAGCAACAGGAGCAGGCGCTTGGCGTTGCGGCTGCCACGCGCGGCCAGCATCTCGATCCGCGAGCGTCGCACGCCCACAAGCGCAAATTCCGATGCGACAAAGAAACCATTGGCAAAAACAAGGAAAAATACGAGGAAGACGTAGAGAACACTAATCATGTGGTTAATTCTATGGGTACACGGGCGGAATGTGAATCGGAGGTTGTGCTTTGTACTTGGTGCTTTGTGCTTTGTTCGTTAGTGGGCAGTTGTCATTGTCAGTGGTCAGTAGTCAGTTGTTAGTGATCAATAGTCGGCGATCGGTATCAGCTGAAGAGAATGCGAATACTTCTGTAAACCGACCACTGACCACTGACCACTGACTGACAACTGACCACTAACCACTGACCAACAAAGCACAAAGTACCAAGTACAAAGCTCTAAACCCGTTTGTCAACGCACCCGATTTGGAATAGCATCCCGGCCTATGAGCACAAGCACTGAAAACCTGACGGGCGAGCAGATCGTCGAACTCTGCCGAAAGCACACGCTTTTTGAATGGTCCATACAGTCCGCTGTCGATCCGATTCCGGTTGCAAGATCGAAGGGCATCTACTTCTGGACGCCTGAAGGGAAGCGTTTCATCGATTTCAACAGCCAGCTAATGTGCGTCAACATTGGTCACGGTGACGAGCGCGTTATCAACGCGATCAAACAACAAGCCGAAACGCTTGCGTACGCGAATCCATTCATGGCGACTGACGTTCGCGCCCGATTGAGTGCGAAGCTCGCCGAGATCACGCCGGGTGATATCGACGCGTTCTTTTTCACAAACGGAGGCGCTGAGGCAAACGAGAATGCGATCCGAATCGCTCGTCTCTTCACGGGCCGTCATAAAATTGGCGCGCGATATCGTTCGTATCACGGCGGCACCGCCGGATCGTTAACGTTAACTGGCGACCCGCGCCGCTGGGCCGCCGAACCCGGCGTCCCTGGCGTGTTTCGTTTCCCAGATTTCTATCACGGCATTCAAAAGGGAATGGATACGACGGAAGATGTGCTGGCCCGCACTGAAGAGGTGATCGAGCTGGAAGGTGCGAAGACGATCGCGGCGTTGATCGTCGAGCCGGTGGTTGGCACCAATGGCGTGCTTATCCCGCCCGATGGTTACATGCAGGGGCTGCGAAATCTCTGCGACAAACACGGCATACTGCTGATCGCCGACGAAGTCATGGCCGGTTTCGGCCGCACCGGCGAATGGTTTTCAGTGGACCACTGGAAGGTAATTCCGGATCTGATCTCCATGGCCAAGGGCCTGACGAGCGCGTATGTTCAACTCGGCGCCGTGGGTATGCGACGTCAGATCGCCGATCACTTTCAAAGCAACTTTTTCAACGGCGGACTTACTTACAACAGTCATCCCCTCGCTTGCGCAGCGGGTATCGCCACGATCTCCGTATACGAAGAAGACAACCTAATCGAAAATGCGCGCCGCATGGGAGCGGTGATGCGCGGCTTGATGGAAGATCTACAAAGCAAGCATCCGTCGGTTGGCGCAACGCGCAACATCGGGCTGTTTGGCATCGTCGAATTGGTGCGTAATCGCGAGACGCGTGAACCGATGGCGCCTTTTAACGGTACGGCGCCGGAGATGCAAGCCCTGAGCAAGTTCTTCCGACAGGAAGGCCTCTACACGCTGGTTCGTTGGAACACGTTCTTCACGAATCCGCCGCTTTGTATTAAGGAAGCGGAGCTGCGCGAGGCGTTTGCGATCATCGACAAGGGATTGGAGATTACAGATCGCGCGGTCTTATAGATCGGGTTGTAAGAGAATTGCCCCAAGTCGTGTACTGCTTGACGAAAAAGGCAGTGAATGGTCGTTTCATTTAAGGAAAAAGAGGATTTTCGATCCGGCATAGTCATTGCTCTTGTCGTTTCCACCAGGCGCTGAATCCCCTTCAGCCCAGTCAGGAGCAAGTAGTGATGAAGACGACCCAAATTCAAGACCCTTTTCATAATCCGTTCCACAACCGTTTCCACGTGCCGGTGCATTCACGACTTGACGAGATGCAGGCGTACACGCACATGGTCTGGTTGAATGATCCACCGCCTTCGGATCAGGAGACAGAGAACCACGGTGCGCGCCCGTGGGGCCGCGCACTCGCGGGTGCGTTTGCCCTGCTTTTCGTGGTGTTCTCCGCGGCGTGGCTGTCCAGCGCTTTCGGAAACTAGCCGCTTCTTGTTACTTCGCTACTTCAGATCGGAAGCGCGTCGCTTCTCGATCGAAGTGCGCAACTCTTCCGGCGTCGCGACGCGTCCATGCACGCCGTAAATCTTTTCAACCTGCAAGCCCAACTGCTGTATTCGTTCGCTAAAACTGATCGTTGAATCCTGCGCGATCGGAATTGCGCCGTTTGGTGCTGCGTTCAAGAGATCCGCCTGAAACAGGATCTTCTCCTTGGGTAGATAAGCGACCAGTATCTCGTTTGCATGCGGATTCGGTCCTACGTCGTAGATCTCGACCACGTGCTTGTCGTCCTGAAAGACCCGCTTCTTGCTTTGGATTGTTTCGATCGTCAGCTTGTGTTGACTTGAGGACTTTGGAAGCAGTGAAGACTGCGCTACTGCTTTCTCCAGAAAAGTTTTGGTGTTCGCGGTCGTGACGATCGTCGCGCCTTCCGCAACGTACTCGCGGAAACCCCCGGCGTGATCTGAGTGATGGTGAGTCAGGACCAGATACTTGATCGGTTTGCCGGGAACTGTTTCCTTGATCTTCGTCAGCGCCTGGACTGAGTTGGCGTTGTAGAGGATCTGTTCCGGCGCTTCGAGTACGAGTATGTGATCGTTGAAGGCCACGAACAGTATGTTGTGAGTGCCGCCTGCTAATCCCTGAAGGAGATAAACGTCGTCTGCGACTTTACTCACGGCTGGTGGCGGAGGTGTTGCCGGTGGCGCGGCGAGTTTTTCAAAGTTTTCAGGACCCGCGAATACACTCTCTGCCGGTTTAGTGTTGACTTGCAGATTAGTGTATTCGGCCTCCTGAATGATGCCGCCGGAGTTGTAGAGCACGCGGCCGCTCGGAAGTTTTAGTTTGCCCACTGGGCGATAGCCGGAATAGGTTTGGGCTATTTCGGAGTCGCCAGTAACGGGATCGGCGTAAAGGTAGCCGTAGCGGGTAAGGAGATTTGTTTGCGCGTCGAATGCTAGTGACAGTTGTTGATTGTCGGGGCGGATGACGCTAATCACCTTTTGCTTGCGTCCGCCGATTTCGTCTTCACCTAGCCAGCGAAGAGTTGGCGCGCGATCCAGGGCTTCAAGTAATACGAATGGTGGCAGACGACGGATCTGTCCGCGGAAGTTATTAACCGAGGGATTGACGATGGGAGTAACGGTCTTGGACCACATGTCGTAATTCTGACCTTCAGTGCCTTTGATAATGGTCCTGGTCCAGGCATTGAATCCGGCGTTCACGGCTTTCAGATCGTCGAAGACAAGACCGCGACCGATATCGACAATAAGGGTTTCTTCGGAAGTGCCGGTGGCGAATGGCGGTTCAGCCGAGGGACTCTGAAACCGCGCGTGGATCTTGCTTTTCTCTTTGAGAGTAAAGTCTTTGATGGCGCGTAGTGCCTCTAGCCCGCCGTGGGCTTCGATGGCATCGTCGAGTACGCGCCGGGCTTGTTGATACGAGCGCTGTGAGGCGTTGGGTTGATGCGCGCCATTCTGCGCGATCAGTGATGTCGTTGCGAACGCGATAATGAAGATCGCGATGAATATTCGATATCTCATAGTGTTGCTCCTCTTACTTTCTCTCATCAAAAATGTGGTAGGCGTTCCAATATTTCGGAACAAGGTATGTGGTATTTGTTGTGTGGGAAGACTGCTGGTCTAATACTGAAAAAGCGCGAGAAATGTTCACCGAGTTTTTGTTAACCAAAAAGGCGTAGTTGGTCCATGTTCTTGGATCATTCCTCATCTGTGGATCCGTTCAGTCGGTAGCGCGCTTATGAAGGCCTAGTGAGCGGGGATCAATGTGGATTCAATTGAAGTGAATCCTGAAAGGATGAGCGGTGCGCCATGTTTCAAAGGACGCAGGTACCCGTTACTCACCTATTTGATTTATCGTGAGGTTTTCTCTGCGCTCCTCTGGGCATCTCTGCTTTCTCTGCGTTTAACCGTCATTCTACGCAGAGGTCACCTTGCACAAACACAGAGGGCCCCAGAGAACTCACTTTTTGGGCAGAGCAGCTTGACGAAATGCAAACCCAAAGTTTGTGACTTTAATCGGCTACGCGGCTTGTTGGTGATCGTCTGAGGGTGATTTTTCTCCGCGCTCTTTGGCGTCGGGGGCACCTGCTTCGGCGGCAGCGTGTTCAATCTCGGAGTTTATTTCGCTGCCAATTAATATCGCGGCGCCAGTGAAGAAGAGCCAGAGCATCAGGACGATCACCGCACCGAGGGAGCCGTAGGTTTTGGGATAGGAGTCGAAGTAGTGGAGGTAGAGTTTGAAGCCAAACGAAACGAGCAGCCACAATAAAACGCCAATTGCCGAACCAGGCGTAAGCCATTTCCATTTTTGATCACGCACATCCGGCGCGAAGTAATAGATTGACGCAAACGAGGTCACCATGAACGCAAACACAAGGGGCCACTGAAGAGTTTTCCACGCAATCGGAAAAAAACCGCCGAGTTGATAATGCGCGGCCAGGAAATCAGCGAGCTTGCCGCCCCACAGCATCAACAGCAAAGCACCAATCACCAAAACCGACAAAGCTATCGTCAAAGCGATTGCTACCAGCCGTTGTTTCCACCACGGACGCGACTCTTTAACGTCGTAAGCAGAATTCAACGCCTGGGTGATTGCGCCCATACCGTTTGAGGCAGCCCACAACGTCGCCAACAAACCGAACGAGAGTTTTCCCGCATTACTCGAAGCCGTAATTTCGTTCATCGTTGTATCAACGAGTTGAAACGCCGAGCCCGGCATTACATTACTCAGGTAATTGAAGAACGACTCGCGCAGTCCTTCACCTGAACCGAGCATCAGTCCTAATGTTGCGGTGAGAAAAATGAGTAACGGGAATAGCGCTAAGAGAAAGTAGTAAGCGAGCTGAGCGGCGCGTCCCCAAACATCATCTTCGTTAATCTCTAACCAAACTCGTTTCCCGAGTTGAAGCCAACTCAAACCACCGAGTTTCCATAACGAATCCATAACTCGTCCTCGATGAGCAAGCACGATGCCATTAACTCGTTTGCTTTCGTACAAACATCCGTGTGAAATGCGTGGTAAAACTCCGGCATCGTACTTGCCGTGACAGTAATACGTGACGAAAGAAGTCTTTCGGACGGCTGAGAAAGAAACATAGCGCGAATTTGTTGTACTGAATTGAGGCAAAGCCTCAAACGCCGACTCCACGTTAGTTTAATGGGCCAGTAGTTCACAAACCCATAATTGTCACCGGGTGGGGAAAACAAACAAATTCTCGCAACCCAGCCGGCCAAGAACATCAGTCGCAGTTGTGGATTGACTCCCGCGCAAGTCGTGTGTGCGGCACTGACTGGAAGTTTTAGAAAGGATTGCTTAGGAGGAAGCCATGACTAACGGTATCGATCTCGTCTGCTTTTCCCATCTTCGTTGGGATTTTGTTTATCAACGACCGCAGCATTTGTTATCGCGGTTCGCCAACCATCGCCGCGTTTTCTATATAGAAGAACCTGTTTTTACAAATAGCTCGATGCGCCTCGAAGTCCGCGAGACGACTGACAACGTGCGCGTCGTTGTGCCGCACTTGCCGGACGGTCTGCGGAGCGAGATCGCAATCACAGCGGTAATGAAGGAGATGATCTACAAACTATTCCTTGATCATGCGATTGATAACTACGTGTTCTGGTATTACACGCCGATGGCACTCCGCTTTACAGGCAGTCTCAGTCCGCTCTGCGCGGTTTATGACTGTATGGACGAGCTTTCAGCTTTTAAAAACGCTCCGGAAACGTTGCCGGCGTTCGAAAAGGATCTCTTTCGCCGTGTTGATCTCGTGTTTACCGGCGGTCAGAGTCTTTGGGAAGCGAAACGCAACCAGCACCGTGCCGTCTACTCGTTTCCCAGTAGCATCGACGCGTCGCACTTTGGCAAAGCACGCACCGCCAAAACCGATCCTATTGATCAGGCAGACATTCCACATCCGCGTCTCGGTTTCTTCGGCGTGATCGACGAACGCTTCGATCGCGAACTGCTAGACCAGGTCGCGTTACGAAAGCCAGACTGGAACTTCGTCATCATTGGTCCGGTCGTGAAGATCGACCCGGAAACGCTGCCGAAACACCCAAACATTTACTATCTCGGCGGGAAGAAGTACGACGAACTCCCCGCATATCTTGCGGGTTGGGACATCGCGCTGTTGCTTTTTGCGCGTAACGAGTCGACGCGTTTCATCAGCCCGACCAAAACGCCGGAGTACTTAGCCGCGGGCAAGCCCGTTATTTCCACCTCAATCCGCGATGTTGTCAGGCCATACGGCGAAATGAAACTGGTAGAGATCGCTGATACGCCCGATGAGTTCATTTACGCGGCCGAAAAGATCCTCTCGCGATCGAGCGACGCAGAGTGGCTCGCGAGAGTTGACTCGTTCCTAGCCAACGTTTCGTGGGACAAGACCTGGAAGGAGATGTCGGATTTGATTGACGCAGTAATCGAGAGAAAGAGACTAGCAAACTCGACCGCAGCTCCGCTGGGCAAGTTCCGACAGCGAGCGGGAGCCGCAGCTATTCCTTAAAGTTACAAGAACAAGGAGGGTATGAAAGATGTTTGATTATCTGATTGTAGGGGCCGGTTTCGCCGGCAGTGTACTCGCCGAACGGCTCGCCGCCGGCTCGGACAAGAAAGTGTTGATTTGTGACAAGCGTTCGCACATTGGTGGAAATGCTTATGATCATTACAACGAAGCCGGAATCCTGGTCCACAAATATGGCCCGCACATATTCCATACTAATTCCCGTGAAGTGTTTGAGTACCTGTCACGTTTCACCGAATGGCGTCCTTATCAACATCGTGTTAGGGCAAGTGTGGACGGCCAGATAGTTCCGATCCCGATAAATCTCGACACGATCAATACTCTCTACGGATTGAATTTGACATCGTTTGAAGTGGACGAGTTTTTTAAGAAACATGCCGAACCCGTCGAGAGAGTTAGGACATCGGAAGATGTCGTTGTCAGTAAAGTCGGCAGGGAGTTGTACGAGAAATTCTTTCGTAACTACACGCGGAAGCAATGGGGACTCGATCCGTCGGAGCTTGATGCGAGTGTAACGTCGCGCGTGCCGACACGTACCAATCGCGACGATCGCTACTTTACCGATTTGTATCAGGCGATGCCGCTCCACGGGTTCACGCGCATGTTCGAGAACATCCTCGATCACCCGAACATCAAGATCATGCTGAACTGCGACTATCGCGAGATCGAGAAAGACATTCCTTTCAAGGAGATGATCTACACGGGACCCGTAGATTCCTACTTTGATTATTGTTATGGGAAGTTGCCGTACCGGTCACTCGAGTTCAAGCACGAGACGCACGACACGCCTGTCTATCAGTCGGCGCCGGTTGTTAACTATCCGAACGAACATCTCTACACGCGTGTGACGGAGTTCAAATACTTGACTGGTCAGGAGCACGCGAAGACTAGCATCGTGTTTGAATTTCCAAAAGCTCAAGGCGATGCGTATTATCCGGTGCCGCGGAAAGAGAACGGTGAGTTGTATGCAAAGTACAAGGCGCTGGCGGATCGGACGCCGAAGGTCCATTTCGTTGGGCGGCTGGCGACGTACAAGTATTACAACATGGACCAAATCGTTGCTCAGGCGCTGACGACTTACGGCAAGATCGCCGGTATGAAGCGAGTGGAAGCCGTAGTACACAGTCATGGGAACGGTAATGGCTACAGCCATATTATTCGTGTTTCAACACCTGAGATAACGGCATAGGAGAAGACGGATTTTTTAGAAACAGCATGGTCTTGAGCAAAAAAGAGATCCCCCGGCCGGAATACCCACGTCCACATTTTGCGCGCAGCCTTTGGTTCAATCTCAACGGCGAATGGGAGTTTGCTTTCGACGATAAAGAAGAGGGGTTGCGTCTCGGCTGGCACGACGGCCGGAGGTTACCGTCGCGCATTACGGTCCCTTTCGCATACCAGACCCCACTCTCCGGAATAAACGACAAAGCGATTCACGAAGTGGTTTGGTATGCGCGTTCGTTCGAGCTGCCCGACGAACTTTACAAGCGCGACCTATTATTAAATTTCGGCGCAGTTGACTACGCTTGCACCGTATGGATCAACGGGCAGGAGGTCGGACACAACCGCGGCGGCCACATTCCATTCCAGTTTGATATCGCTCCCTATTTGAAGTCCGGCGAGAATCGCTTAACGGTTCGCGTCGAGGATCGTCAGGACCCGGAACAACCGCGCGGGAAACAGTCGTTTACCGGTTTGCCCGAGGGCATTGACTACTATTGCACGACCGGGATCTGGCAAACAGTTTGGCTCGAGCCCGTGCCTTCGATGCGCATTGAAGAACTGAGGGTGAACACGGACGCGAAGCGAAACCTAATCGAGTTAACAGTGTTTCTGCACGCACCTTCGGCCGCGTGGCGCGTCGAAGTAGAAGTAGTCGAAGACGGCAAACGCGTCGCGATCGGGGAAGACCAAACGGCAGTTGCGACGGGACGAGTCGCGATCACGATTCCCTACGCGAAACTGTGGTCGCCTGAGTCGCCGCATCTATACGATCTGCAAGTGCGGTTGTACGACGGCACAAAGTTACTCGATGAAGTCGCTTCGTATGTCGGGTTGCGCGGTATCGAGCTGCGCAACGGCAGAATACTGATCAACGGCAAGCCGACCTACCTGAAGATGGTTCTGGATCAGGGTTTTTGGCCTGATGGTTTGTTGACAGCGCCTTCGGATGAAGCGCTACAGGCGGACATCGGTTGGACGAAGCTGTTCGGATTCAACGGCGCCAGAAAGCACCAGAAGATAGAAGATCCGCGTTGGTTGTACTGGTGCGATCGCCTCGGACTGCTGGTGTGGGAAGAAATGCCGAACGCGCGGGAATGGTCTTCAAAAGCGGAAGATCTGTTGTCCGCTGAATGGCAAGACGCCCTCCGCCGTGACTTCAACCATCCCTGCATCATCTGCTGGGTGCCGGTTAATGAAAGCATGGGCTTTCCGGGTTTGAGTCAGGAACACTTCGGACAGTATGCATTCATTGAACGCATGGTGCGCGTCACACGCCGGCTCGACTCGACACGCCCCGTGATCGACAACGACGGTTGGGAACATACTGATATCACCGACATCTGTGCGATCCACGACTACACACCGACTGCGGAGCGGTTATCGACTCGGTATGAAGAGACATTGAAGAGCGGAGACCTACCGCCAAAGGTCTGGGTTGACAAGCCTCTATTCGCGCGAGGCTCAATATACCGCGGCCAGCCGATCGTGTTGTCGGAAATCGGAGGCTTCCTGACGATACCGACGGACATACCATCGGAGAAGCGTGACCTGTTGTACCGGTTCTATGCTTCGTTCGAGTCGCCTGAAGAGTTGCTGGAAAAATATCGCGATCTGATGCGCGGCATTGCGTCGTTGAATTTCCTCGCCGGATTTTGTTACACCCAACTGACCGACATCGAGCAGGAGATCAATGGACTGCTCACGTATGATCGCCGCCCGAAAGTCGCCGCGGAAGCGATCGCGGAGATTCACGCCGAATACTTCCGCGAACACTCGTAGTCATTCTCTGTAAGGTTCCGATACAAAATCGTTGAAATCCGCGTCTAAAACGCGTGATTCGTGTTTGGCTCAGTAATTGAGTGGATACGTCCTGGAGGAATGTGTGATGGCAGACAAAAATTCGAACGTAACAACGGATCATGAGCAGATCAAACAATGGGTCGAGGAGCGCGGGGGAAATCCGGCAAGAGTGAAGGGAACGGAAAGCAAGAATAGCCCTGGCCTTTTGCGCATCGACTACCCGGGATTCTCAGGCGAGGAGAGGTTGGAAGAGATTACGTGGGAAGAATTCTTCGAGGGTTTCGACAAAAACAAACTCGCGTTTCTTTATCAGGACAAGACGGCCGACGGTAAGCTAAGCCGGTTCTCAAAACTTATCGACCGCGACACAGCGAAAGCGCACAGTGGGTAGACGCGCGACGTTTCAAGGGGGAGCTATGGAAAGCAAAGCAAAACTCTTCGGTCATGCGATTCATCCGATTCTGATCGTCTATCCGTTGGGACTTCTCTCGACTGGCGTCATCTTCGACGTGATCTACCTGGTCACGGGAAGTTCGACGTGGGCGACAGTTTCATTTTGGATGATCGCGGCAGGCGTAATCGGCGGATTACTGGCGGCGGTGTTCGGGTTCATCGATTACCTGAACATCCCTAACGGCACCAGGGCCAAGCGGATCGGCCTGCTGCACGGCCTGACAAATGTTTGTGTGATGGCGCTGTTTGGGATTAGTTGGCTATTGCGCAGTGGCACGCCCGAAGCGCCTCCCACAGTCGCGCTTGCGTTGTCGTTCATCGGCGTAGGTGCGGCTTTGCTTGGTGGGTGGCTCGGCGGCGAGCTAGTTGAACGACTCGGCGTTGGCGTTGCGCAAAATGCGCATTTGAACGCGCCGAGTTCGCTGACACAACCGGATCGCAACCAGGTGCACGTTCGCGACGAGCATCCGCGGCATGCTTAACGAGGTTAGATTGTGAAACTGAAAAAACTTGCGGACCAGGTCGTCGTCATCACGGGCGCGACCAGCGGTATCGGACTGGTCACTGCTCGCATGGCTGCGAAGCGTGGAGCGAAAGTCGTCCTTGTTGCGCGCACGGAACCCGCGTTGTGCTCATTGGCGGAAGAGCTGCAAACAGCGGGCTCGGACGCGATCTACGTAAAAGCAGACGTGGGCGTTGAAAACGAACTGAAGGCTGTTAGAGACGCGGCGTGCATCGAGTTCGGAGGTTTCGACACCTGGGTCAACAACGCCGCTGTCTCAATCTATGGAAAAGTAATCGACGTACCGATCGAGGATCACCGGCGACTGTTCGAGACGAACTACTGGGGTGTTGTTTATGGTTCGCTGATCGCCGCTGAACATTTCGCGACGAAGGGCGGAGCGATCGTTAACGTCGGCAGCGCTCTTTCGGATCGCGCTATTCCGATACAAGGCGCTTATTGCGCTTCGAAGCACGCGATCAAAGGCTTCACCGACGCGCTACGGATGGAACTCGAGCATGATCAGTCGCCCGTGTCAGTTACACTGATTAAGCCGGCGACAATTAACACGCCCTATCCGCAACACGCGAAAAACCTGTTACCGACGGATCCGGCATTGATTTCGCCTGTTTATGCTCCGTCGATCGTCGCTGAAGCGATACTCTACGCGGCGGAGAACCCGGTGCGTGACCTATACGTCGGCGGTGCGGCGAAAGCAATATCGATGGCCGCCAACTATGCTCCAAACCTAACGGACAAGTTCATGGAGCGCACCATGTTTGATGTGGATCGGCGTGAGAGACATTCTCCATCGCAGCACAACGCATTACACAATCCGTCCAGCGAACTGAACGAAACTGGAGACTACGACGGGCACGTGGCGAAAACCAGTCTTTATACAAAAGCGCGTTTGCATCCGCGCATCACTGCCGGATCGTTTGCGTTTCTCGCAACTGCACTCGGTTACGCACTGTTTCGCCGCGCGAACTTACACGGAAGTAGTAACTCCGAAGCCAAAGGACTCTAATGCGTCAGCCACAGGACGTAGATCGTCTTGCCGCCCGACATCGGCCAGAAGGACATCCGGTGATGCACCAGACGTGGGGCAAATTGCTCTTCATGCACTGGCGCATCTCCGAGAACCTGCTTCGTCCTCACATTCCCGACTCGCTTGAAATCGATACCTATGGTGGTTCAGCGTGGATCGCGATCGCGCCTTTCACAATGTGGGACGTGCGCGCTTTGCCGCCATATGTTCCGCCGGTCCCGGGGCTCAGCGAGTTGCATGAGTTGAATGTTCGCACCTACGTTCATCACAACGGCGTACCCGGTGTGTGGTTTTTTTCGCTGGACACAAATAGTCACGCGGCGGTTTTGGGCGCCCGCTCGATTTATCATTTGCCTTATTACTACGCCGACATCGAACTCAAAGAACACGGCAGAACGATCGACTACAGGTTGGATCGGAACGATGACGATGCACCGGCGGCGTTTAAAGCTACATGGAAAATTGGCGATGCGTTGCCGCAGTCGCAACCAGGATCGAAAGAGTTCTTCCTAACTGAGCGATACATTCTCTACACAGAACACGACGATCAACTTTATCGAGCACGCATTCACCACGAACCCTGGCCGCTACAGGAGGCCGAACTTACGAAGTGGGGATCTTCAATGGTGGAAGCCAGTCGATTGAGACAACCGCCGGGCGACCCCATCGTTCACTACGCGGAACAGATCGACGTCGAGATCTGGTACTTGGAACGAGTCGATTAATTCAACAATCCGTGTTCTCCCCGACACTCAAATCAAACGGCGTAGGGAACAACGGAGTCCGAACTGTGAGGCGTGATTCTTGCATTATCTCTCGCTGATTGAAACGCACGTTTGAAAACGGAACGGAATAGACGACAAGGGGGATTAGAGATGGCACGAAAGACCGATCAGCATACACCGCCTGGCAATTCTGACGATCTTCTTCAACAGGCAAAACAAACGACAAGCAAAGTAGTCGATCAAGTTCAGCAACAAGCTGGTTCAAGAATCGATCGTCAGAAGGACGAGGCAGCAAGTGAACTGCAAAAAGTAGCCGGCGCTGTACGACAACTTGGCGAAGGACTCGGAGGTCAGGATCAAGGTCCGATCGCACATTACGCTGCGGAATACGGCAGAAAGGCCGCGGATGGACTCGAACGATTGACCAACTACATCCGAGAGAACGATACCCGAACACTGGTACATGGAATCGAAAAGTTCGGACGACGCCAACCAGCATTACTCCTCGGCGGCGCGTTCCTGCTTGGCTTAGCCGGCGCGCGTTTTCTGAAGAGTTCAATGCCTGCCGCGGGTGAGCTTGATACGAACCTCAGTCGCGGATTGCCGCCACCACCGCAACAGCCACCGCACGTACAAACGAAGTCGGCGGCGCTGTAATAAATAGGAGGTGCAGTATGCAACCGCGTATGAATGAAGTAAGACGGATGGAAGAACGTCCGCTGGGCGAACTGTTGTCAGACCTTGTGAATGAGACCACTACCCTCGTGAAAAATGAGGTAGCTCTCGCGAAGGTCGAGCTCACGCAAAAGGCAACGAAAGTTGGAACGAATATCGGCTCGCTGCTCATCGGAGGCGCGATCGGATACGCCGCTCTGCTGGCAATCGGTGCCGCCGTGATTCTGCTCCTTGATCGGGTGATGCCGGCCTGGCTTGCCGCGCTAATAGTCGGTGTGATTGTCGGTGTCGTCGCCTGGTTGTTAGTCAATAAGGCGATCACGACGCTCAGGACGATGGAATTGAAGCCGCAGGAGTCTGTCGAGTCGTTAAAGGAGGACGCGCAATGGATCAAAGATCAGATCAGCTAGACGAGGGTTGGATCGAAGACCGGAGCACCGCTCTGCGGCGCGATGATGAAGACGTGTTAGTAGCGAGGAGCGTTACGTTCGTTGAAGGTGAGGACAGTGACGACAGCGAGACCGAACGCATCAAGGCTGACATCGAAGACACGCGCGCCGAGTTGGGGCAAACACTCAACGAGATTCAAGAAAGACTAAGCCCGGAACATCTCATGGGCCAGGTTAAGGAGACAGTTCGAGAGGCTACAATCGGAAAGGTCGAAAGAGTTATGGACAAAGTAAACGAGAAGATTAGCAACGTTGCCGAACCCGCAAGGGAGATGATAGGTCGCGCCGGTGAGAAACTGAAGGAGTCCGGATCGTCGCTCACCAACACTTTGCGACAGAATCCGATTCCGTTCGCGTTGGTTGGCTTGGGTGTAGGCATGTTCCTCGTGAGCCGGGTTCGCAATGCGGACGGCGATACGATGCGTTCGTACCGGAATGCATCCGACCGGGAGATGGGTTATGGGATGGCGACGCCTCGAAAGACGGGTATGGCCCAGCAAGTGAATAAGACCACGGATGGGCTTGTTCATACGACTGCGGAAAAAATTTCCAATCTCGGCCATCAAGCCCAGGAAGGAGCAATGTGGGCAGGACGAGGTTTCCAACGTTTGGTGCACGACAACCCGTTGGCGGTTGGCGCAGCAGCAGTAGCTGTTGGCGCCGCAGTTGGTTTGGCATTGCCGAGCACCCGGATCGAACACGAGTACATGGGTGAAGCCAGCGAGAAGATTGTCGACAAGGCCCAACAAGTCGCCCGCGATGCGATGGACAAAGTTAAGTCGGCGACTCAGCCAGGTCAGCCTCAGCCAGGTCAACCTCAGCCGGCTAAACCTCAACCACGACCGGGCCAACCAACTCCGACCGCATAAAAATCAATTTGTAGATCCGCGTTCCTCACCAACGTCGGAATTCATTGGAATAAAAGGCTCAAAGATGGTATAAGCAAAGCACCGCCTTATCCCCGTTGTTGTTGCGCATTATTGCGTTTGCATTCGTCCCCCTAGATCTCCCCAGCCGTGCGGCGCGTTCTACTATGTATAAGTGTCCTTGAAAAGGGGGTTGCGATGCTCAAATCGCTCAGTGTTGCCGCCGTTCTCTTACTGTCTATAGCCGCCTTTCCGGCTACCGTTTCGGCACAAACAAGCGGAACCGGAAGTCAGTCGCTTGCTTTAACCAACCATCGTAATGATGCGACATCCCCAGGCGCCGAAGATCGACCGGTTTCGCCGGAGGCGCGGGCCGCGGCTAAGCGACTCTATAAAGAAGGTATGAAATACGGGTTGGCCGGTCTTTTCCCACAGGCCGCTGAGACCTTCGAAAAGGTAGTCGCACTGGATCCGCAATTTGCCGACGCTTACTTCTCTCTCGGTCATGCGTATTTCGACATGAAGCGCTGGGCCGATGCGGCGAAGAACCTCGAACGAGGGCTCGATCTCAACCCCAAGGATGTTGAAGCGCAAGACCGACTCTCGTTCGCGCGTACGATGTTGCAGCCCTATGGCGGTGGTACTAAGCCGGTGCCCAACCGACCCCTTAGGCGGGTAGAAGAGAACACAAAACAACAACAGCCAGCCGGCTCTCCGGTTGCGATTGCGACCAAGTCGCCGGCACCGCCAGTGGAAAGCGAAGCAGTTCCTGAAAACAAGACCACCAACGATGACACCGCGCTCACGCGTATCTACCGGATCGGACCAAACGACGTGTTGGATGTGCGAGTTGTTGATTCAGCGACAGCGGAATCGACCCTGTTTACGGTAACTCCTGCGGGACTCCTGGAACACCCACTGCTCCCAGAAGCGATGCACGTCGGTGGATTGACGGTCGAAGAAGTCACGACGCGAATTCAAAGCGATCTAAAACGACGCGCGTTGGACAGCACCAAAGTAACCGTTGGAATTCGTGACTACGCGAGCCATACCATTCTGGTCAGCGGTTTAGTTAAGGACTCAGGTACGAAGATTTTGAGACGAGAAGCGATTCCGCTTTATGTCGTAGTTGCCGACGCGCAACCGCTCCCCGAGGCGGCGCGCGTAACCGTCATGCGGAACGAGTCAAACCAGTTATTCGACATCGAACTAACCGAAGTGAGTGAAATGAATCTGCTGGTGCGGCCCGGCGACGTCGTGACGCTGCACGCAAATGCAACGCAATTTCTTTACGTTGGCGGCGAAGTCAAGTTTCCGGGCGAGAAGACTTATCGTCGCGGCTTGACGCTGACTCAGGCGATGATCGCTGCCGGTGGAGCCCTAGGTAAACCGAAGGAAGCGCGGTTAGGGCGAGACGATGGCCGCGGCTTTTTGATCGTCACGAAGTTTAAATTGAAAGACATCGAGTCAGGGAAAGTGCCGGATCCGTTAGTGCGCCCCGGTGATCGAATCACTGTGGTCCAGTAACGTATCGACATCGTAGGACAAGGGCATGGCTGTTCCAAGAAAACTGGTAGTTGTCCCCACAACGGCGACGCGCGAGTTGTGGCGCATCGTTGAGACTGGCGAAATGGGCGAACTCGAGGCGGTGTTGCCGAGAGCTGATATCAATGCGCGTAATGAACATGGCATGACGGCGTTGATGCGCGCGGCCTATCACGGACACGTGGAGATGGTCCGCGTCCTGCTTGAACATGGGGCCGATCCGAACATCACCCGAAACGACAACTTCACCGCGCTATCGTTGGCGGCGTTTTTTGGGCATGCCGAAATCGTCGACACTCTGATGGCCCACGGTGCCAAGACGGATGTTGCGACGCGGTTTGGGACCTCTCCGTACATTTGGGCCAGGGCGCGATGCTTTGGTGATGTGGCGCGTCGTCTTGAGAAGCGCAGCCCGCAATCCAAGCCAGCGGTTTTGGCGAGACCCGCGTCGCCACCACGAGCCGTAGAACCAGCACCTGTTCCTGTCGTCGTCAGAACGCTAACCGACCCGCCTGAAATCTGGGATCTGGTACAAGAGGCACCGCGAACGTTCGACGCTCGTGCGGCATTCTTTGCGCGGATGGGTTCGCTCAAGGCGGTCTTGGTGATGGCGGTCACTTTGTTGATCCTAGTCAGCGGCGCGGCTGGCGCCGGATTTTACTTGAAGAACCGGGTGCGGACTGGCAGCACCCCGGTTCCTGCGGAAACGACGACGACAGTTGCGCCACCCGTGGTCGTGCAAACGCCTGAAACCAACAATGTTTTGCCTGAGCCATCCGCAGTTGCGACAATACCCCCCACTCAGGAAGCTACCTCGAACACAACGACTTCGAAACCTCGCTCCGTCCAAAGGTCACGAATTCAACAAACGGCGATCAACAGAGAACAAACCCCGGGTGAAGTGACTGTAGTCGCGCCACCGGCGGTGGTCCGGGCGAAACCCGAACCGCGAAGTCCCGTAACTGCGGATACGAAAAAATCCGCGACGCCTTTAAGTTCACCATTGGTGTCTCCCTCAAAAACAGCCCAGCCAAAGGCAAAAGTGATCCAATGGCCGTGACGACAGCGGGTCTAACGCTTTTTGTTTCCACTCCTGTGAAGTTTCTATCACAACCAAAATTGTTGTTGACCTGGGGTTGCAAAATCCTTATTCTTTGCCAACCCTGTGCGGATTTGAATAATTCGAAGCGCATTGCCCAGCAGTGCCTGCTGAAATAGTTGCCGTTGGCGTGCGGACGGCTGGCATATTTGTCTTTAAGGATACGAAGTACAAGGAGGAACCATGTCCCGATTTCGAAAGTTATTTCTCACACTCGGTGTCGTAGCTGTCATAGCGTGCATGTCGGCGAACGCGAAGGCTGATACGATCTCCGTCATTGGTGTTGATAGCGGTCAGTTTTCCACTGCCACGGTAGTCTGTGAGTTCAACGCTCAGACCAATACCTTCACCTTTACAATTACCAACACGTCGGCCATCACGCAGCCTGGCTCGACCTCGACCATTACAGGCATTGGCTTTGATTTGCCACCGCTCGGCAACGCCAGCGCTTCCGGACTTAATGGCTTCACTGGTATGCAGGCGCCGAGCCTGTCCTCGAATTTTACCTTCTCTGATGGAGACCTCGGGAACGTGCCACACGGATTGTCTACCGTGGTGCTCGACTTCGGCTTCCTTACTGGCAATTCGGGAAACTTTAGCGGCGGATCAGTGAACGATGGACTCCTCCCAGGA
>Ga0209387_1000027_pt1 | contig 38887 bp, 29 predicted proteins | sample NCControl_FD_187515 | JGI IMG/M metagenome (GOLD analysis project Ga0209387, IMG submission 187515) | Agricultural soil microbial communities from Utah to study Nitrogen management - NC Control (SPAdes) (version 2) | ecosystem: Environmental > Terrestrial > Soil > Agricultural land | place: USA...
CCGTCATGCTGTTGCGCAGGTCGGTCTTGACCGACGCCAGCTTGGCCTTGTCCTTGGTGGCCGCGAACTTCGGAATCGCGATGGCCGCCAGAATGCCGATGATCACCACCACGATCAGCAGCTCGATGAGAGTGAAGCCCTTACGATTCGACATGTTCACTAGCCTCCCTGAGATGATTGAGTGTCCCGCGCCCTTGGATCGCTGAACGGTGGAACGGCGAGTCCGAGCCCCGACAGGGCAACGATGGTGCCACGCGGGGGCAGGATTTCTAACCATTTGCTGCGTAGAGTGTTAGACCGGTCACGCCAGCCCCGAAGAACCTCCAGTTCGATTCCGCGCCGTTGGACTTTGCAATGGCTGGGCGGCGGGTCGGCCCGGAGCGGGTACGAGAACAGTACAGAAGGGGAGTGCCCCCGCAATTGGCACATCCTATGCTGATTCCAGCACTTGCCATGTCCGACCCGCGCTTCCGTGCTCCTCGCTGAGTCTCGCCGCCGGCCACGATGGGTCGTCGAGCTCGCGCTCGCGGCTCTCGCGCTGGCGGTGACGGCACCCGGATTCGACAATCGGTTCGTGCAGGACGAACTCCCCCTCATTCTTCGAAACGAACGGGTCCACACCCTGGCGAATCCCGCCGGGTTGTTTACGACGCCCTACTGGCACGCGCCCTTTCCTCCCGCGCTCTATCGCCCGCTCGCGACCGCCGGGCTCGCGGTTCAGTGGAAGGCCGGCGGCGGCTCTCCGGCGATGTATCGGTGGGTCAGCGCGGCGCTCCTGGCCGGCGCGGCCATCGCGCTCTTTCACCTCGGAACGCTCATTCTGCCCTGGGTGGCGGCGCTTGCGGCGGCGGCACTGTTTGCGGTTCACCCGGTCCACGTGGAGGCGGTGGCGCTGGGCGTCAACCAGGGTGAGCTGGCAGTTGGCCTCCTGCTTTGCTGGGCCACCGCGTGGTACATCCGGGCCCGGCGCCGGGGCGGCCTTCGCGCACGGGACGCCGCGGGGATCCTCCTGCTCTACCTGGCCGCCGCCCTGTTCAAGGAGAACGCGCTGATCCTGCCCGGCCTTCTGCTCCTGGCCGAGGTCACGGTGGTGAGGGAGCCCCGCGGGCCGCTGCGACCCTTTTACCTTGCATGCGGACTGGCCTTTGCCTTGCTGATCGCGGCCCGGTCCCTGGTGCTGGGCGGCGACACCGTCGGCACCTTCACCGCCCCATCCCTGACCGGAGTCGGGCCGGGAGGCCGGGCCCTCACCATGCTGGGGGTGGTACCGCACTGGGCCAGGCTGCTCGTCTGGCCCGCGGAGCTTCAGGCCGACTACGGGCCAATGGAAATTGTCGCCGCCACGGGGTGGGGACCGGCTCAGTGGATCGGTCTCGGGCTCCTGCTCGGTGCCGTGGTCTTCCTGGTGGTGGTTCGTGGCCGGATGGCTGCCCTGGCCTTCGGACTGGGCTGGATCGCGATTGCCCTGATTCCGGTGAACAATGTGCTGGTTCCTACCGGCATCGCGCTGGCGGAACGGACTCTCTTCCTGGCTTCCGCCGGCGCCGCGCTGGCGATTGGAGCATTGCTCGTTCCGGTGCTGAAACCAACCGGGCGGAGTCCCGCGCCGGCACTGCGGGGTGTGGCGATCACCGCGGTGGGCGTGCTGTTGGTCCTCGGGATCTGGCGGAGCCGGTCCCGCATCCTGGTGTGGCACGATCAGGGCACCCTGCTCCACCAGACGGTGGCCGACGCCCCGAGGAGCATTGGCGCCCGCCTGTCGCTGGTCCGGTTCCTCGAGGACTCCGGGAGCGGGGCGGACGCCAGGCGCCACTACAGGGAGGCCACCAGGCTCAACCCGGGGCAGCTCGCCCAGGATCGGGCCCTCGGCGATCAGTACCGCGCCGCCGGCCTCTGTCGGCCGGCGGTGCGGCTTTACCGCCGGGTCCTCTCGGTCGTTCCGGAAGATCCTCTCGTGCTGACGTTCCTCCGGGACTGCACCGTCGCGGATTCCGTCTCACCGCACCCGAAGCCCTGAAGGAGTCACGTGTCCCTGTTCCCGAACCCTGACGACCCCGGCGACCGGCCCTGGGTATGGCCGCTGGCGGTCGGCCTGCTGGCGATCGCCGCCTCGATTGCAGGCATAACCAATCAGTTCGCTCAGGATGATATCGCCATCATCTGGAAAAACCCGACCATTCACTCCCTGGACGGGATCGGGACGCTGTTCACCAGGCCGTACTGGCCGCCTCCTTTCGTCTCGGCGCTCTACCGGCCTCTCGCCACTACTACCTTCGCCCTCGAGTGGGCCCTCGGAGCGGGTTCGCCGATGATGTTCCGGGTGATGAGCTACCTGCTCTACGCGGCGGTATCGATCGCGCTGTATACCCTGATCCGCCGGCGCCTGCCGACCATCGTGGCGTTCGGCGCCGCGGCACTGTTCGCGGTCCATCCCCTCCATGTCGAAGCGGTTGCCGTTGCAGTCAATCAGAGCGAGCTCTGGGTCGGACTGCTCTCCTGCCTCGCGGTGTCGCATTACCTGGGGCAGCGGGACCGTGGGGGCCCTCTGTCCACCAGGCACGAGCTGTACATCGCAGGTCTCTTCCTGGCCGCCTGCCTGTTCAAGGAATCCGCGTTGATGCTCCCGGGCTTCCTGGTCGCCGCTGAAATCCTGCTGGTGCGGAGCTCTGAGCCTCTCCGTCTGCGAGTATCCCAGGGGCGGAGACTGCTTCTCCTGCTGATGCTGGTGGCGGTCGGGTTCTTCTGGGTGCGGACCCAGGTGCTGAGAGGCAACCTGCTGGGCACCTTCATCGCGGAGGGGCTGCTGGGCCTCAGCATGGGGGAACGGGGCCTCACCATGCTGGCCGTGGTCCCGGAATGGTTCCGCCTCCTGCTCTGGCCCCAGAACCTCCAGGCCGACTACGCCCCAGGCGAGCTGGTGGCCCATACGACCTGGGGGGCGATGCAGACCCTCGGCCTCGCCATCCTGGTCGCGGCGGTCGCGGCGGTGGTGGCGGCCTGGCGACGGGCACCGGTCATATCCTTTGGCTTGCTCTGGTGCGGGTTGGGACTCTTTCCGGTGCACAACGTGCTCGTCCCCACCGGAATCGTTCTGGCCGAGAGAACCATGTTTCTCCCCAGCATCGGGTTGATGATCGCCCTGGGAGGCGCGGGCGCCCTTCTGCTGGAGCGGGCTTCGGCCTCGGTCCGGATCGGCTTGGCCGGCGCGACCGGGGTGCTCCTCATCCTGGGGACCCTCCGAAGCAGCACCCGTCACCCGGTCTGGTCGGATCAGTTCGGTCTCTGGTACAAGACGGCCAATGAGGACGCACCCAGAAGCTGGGGTGCCCATGAGGCCCTGGCCGAAGCGTATTTCAACCTGGAAATGGAGGCCATGGCCGAGCAGGAATACCGCCTCTCCATGCAATTCGCCCCGAAACAGCTCACCCGGCCCTCCATGTCCTATGCGCACCGGCTGCGATCCCGGGGCTTCTGCTACCCGGCCGCGGACCTCTACCGCAAGGCCCTTGAGGTCTATCCATCCTTTCTGGCCGCCCACGCCGGACTGATCGCCTGCGCGCTGGATCTCGGCCTCTACCGGGAGGCGGCGCACAGCGCCCGGCTGGCCATCTCGATCGACTGGGAGCGGCCCGCGTTCCAGATGGCGCTCGCCACCGCGGACAGCGCGCTCCGCGTTGCCGCACCACCAGGCACCGTGCGCCTCAAGATTCCGGCCAAGTATGTGATGGGGGAGGTGCTGACCGTCGGCCAGAAAAAGCTCGGCCCCAGCAAGTGACCCTCGGCACGCTGTCCGCGCGACCCGGGCTCCTGGTCGCCGGCCTCGCGCTCGCGGCCTCGGTGTCGGGCCTGGCAAACGGCTTCGTGTACGACGACGTCCCGATCATCCTCCAGAACCCCGTCGTGCACAACCTGGAGTCCGTGGGACGGACCTGGACGACACCGTACTGGCCGGCCGGATTGCTGTACCGCCCGGTGACCCTGCAGCTCTTCGCGGCGGAGTGGGCGCTCGGTGGGGGACGGCCGCTGGTGTTTCATGTGGTGAGCATCGTCCTCAAGGTGCTCGCCGCAGTGTTGCTCTGGCGCCTGGCCCGGCGGCTGCTCCCTCCGCTGCCGGCCCTGGCCGCCGCATCGCTCTTTGCGGTTCACCCGGTACACGCCGAATCGGTGGCGAATGTGGTGGGTCAGGCGGAGCTCCTGGCGGCCGCGTTCACGCTTCTGATCGTGGAGCGATACCTCGCCTGGCGGCAAGGTGGACCTCTCGGCCCGTGGCGACGAGCGGCGCTGGCCCTGCTGACGCTGCTGGCGATTCTCTCCAAAGAAACCGGCGTCGTCATTCCCGCGCTGCTGGTGGCCGCTGAGCTGATGCTGGTCGCGCCGGCCGCCTCCTGGCGCAAGCGGGCCGGGGTACTGGCGCCGGTGCTCACGCTCCAGGCCGTGGCGGTCCTCGTCGCCATCCTGCTCAGGATCATCGTGCTGGGGCCGACCCCGGGCGCGGGGCCCGCGATGGCGCTCCAGGGACTCTCGGCCGGCGAGCGCATCGCCGGCATGCTCGCCGTGGTGCCCCAGTGGGTCCGTTTGCTCCTGTGGCCGGCGCACCTCGAGGCGGAGTACGGGCCGCCGGGAGTGCCCGTCACCGAACCGTTTGGGTTGGCCCACCTGCTGGGGCTGCTGATGCTCGGCGCAGTCGTTTTTCTCTTGATGCGAACCTGGCGCCGCCGGCCGGTAGCGGCCTTCGGCATTGCCTGGGTCGGCCTGGCGCTCTTCCCGGTGAGCAATATCCTCACCACCACCGGGGTGATTCTGGCTGAGCGGACCTTGATGCTCCCCAGCGCAGGGGCCATGCTCGCGCTGGGCGGAGGCTTCGTGCTGCTGTTCCCCTGGCTCACGGCCGCGAGATCTCCGGTCCGCGGGGCGGGATACGCACTCCTCGGCGGAGTGATCCTCGCGGGAACCCTTCGAAGCATCGAGCGACAGCCGGTGTGGAAGGATCCGGACGGCTTCAGCCGACGGCTGGAGACCGACTCTCCCGGCAGCTATCGCGCGCACCTGGTCGCCTCCCGCCACTACACGTGGACCGGCAGGGACCGCGACGCGGAGCGGGCCGGGGCGCGGGCCTACGCCCTCTTCAAGGGGGATCCCCAGGTGTTCGAGGAATACGGCCAGACCCTCCGGCGGCAGGGGCGATGTGCCGAGGCGGTCCCGGTCCTGGTGGAGGGGCTGGAGCGGTTTCCCGATCGTACCTTGGTGCGCAGCCGGCTGATCGAGTGTACGCTCGCGGTGGGAGATACCGCGGGGGCCCTGGCCGTTGCCGGGGAGGGTGTTCGCCTGGGACACACCGAGTTTGAAGGGACCGTCCGCCGGATCGAATCCCGCACGTCGAACGCGGCCGTGAAATGATCCTGCTTCTGGTCCTGGCTATCCTGGGAGCCGGTTTCGCGTTTCGTCGCGGCGGCATGGGGCTGCTCGACTCCGGCGCTGCGGCCCTGATCTGCTTTGGGGTCGCCGTTTCGGTCGTGACGGAATTGCTGTCTCTGGCCGGAGCGATGACACCGACGGGCAGTGCGGTGGCCTGGCTCCTAATCCTCGGCGCGATACTCTGGTGGATCCGGCACTCTTCCGCGGCGGCCGTTCCGGCCCGGTCGACCGCGGCGGGGTATGGACCGGAACTGGCGATCGTGCTCGTCTTCGTCGCGCTCACCGGGATCGTCGCCGTCCTGTCGGCTCCCAATTCGTACGACGGGCTGACCTACCACCTTCCCCGGGTCGAGCGGTGGATCGCGCAGGGCTCGCTGCAGCCCTTCGCGGCCCATGATCCCCGACAGCTGTTCATGCCGTCCTGGTCGGAGTACGCCATGCTCCAGTTCCGGCTGCTGAGCGGCGGCGATCACTTCGCCAATCTGGTGCAGTGGCTGGGCTTCGCCGGCGCCTGTGCCGGAGCGGCTTTGCTGTGCGGCGCACTGGGAGGAACCCGGGCCGCGATGGCCTCCGCAGCGGTCCTGGTCGCCACGCTGCCGATGGCCGTGGCGCAGGCCAGCGGTACCCAGACCGACGTCGTCGCCGCCTGCTGGACGGTGCTGGCGTGCGCGTACGGGTACCGCCTCACCTCCAGCGATTCGCGCCCCCGGGACGCCGGGTTCGCGGCCGCGGCGCTGGGACTCGCGATGGCCACCAAGCAGACCGCGATCCTGTTTGCGGCCCTGGCTCTGCTCCCGGCAGCCATCGTGATCCTCCGGCGCCGGCCCAGGCTCGGGCTGCGCTGGGCCGGGGCCAGCATCGTGTCGGTTCTGGTCCTCGCCGGCCCCCAGCTCCTCCGAAATCTGGAGGTCTTCGGGAGCATGCGAGGCGAGCCCGGCCTACGCGCCGCGGTCACCATGGAGACCCGGGAGCCGAATCAGGTTGCCGGAAATGTGCTGCGCAATCTCTCGCTGCATTTCGGCACCACCTGGCCACGGGTCAACCAAGCCATCGCCGCAGGAGTGACCAGGCTGTCGCGGGCGATGGCGGTGGATCCCAACGACCCGCGCACGACGATGAATTACCCCCCTTTTCGCGCCATGCCGTGGCACACCCACGAGGAAGCCGCACCGAATCCCCTGCACCTCTTCCTCCTGATCGGCTCCCTGGCCGCGCTGCCCTGGGCAAAGCCTGACCGGCGTCAGCTCGCCTTCGTCGCGATGGGGGTGATTGCCTTCGTCGTGTTCTGCGCCGAGTTGAAGTGGCAGCACTACAACAGCCGGCTGCAGACCCCGTGGTTCGTTCTGGCGCTGGCCTGGGCGGGTCTCCTGCTCGGACGGCTGGCAGTGCCAGTGCGACGGGGCCTGCTGGTCCTCTTCGCGCTGGCGGCGCTTCCCAACGCCCTCCTCAACGAAACCCGGCCGCTGTTGACGCCGCGGGCGACCAGCGCGTCCCCCAGGGGAATCCTGTCGACGCCCAGGAACATCCAGTATTTCATGCACTGGCCCTATGCCGCGCCGGCCTATCAGGACGCGGCGCGCCGGATCGCCGGGCAGCCGTGCGAAGACGTCGGGGTGATTTCGTGGCCCGACTCCTGGGTCTACCCGATCCTCGCGCTTGCACGTACGTCCGGAAGCAAGGCGGCTTTCCGGGATGTGGATGTGACCAACGCGTCCGCACGATTTGCAGGTCCCCCGTCTCCCCCGTGTCTCTTGCTCCAGATCGGACCAGCCGCGGCGACTCCGCCGGCCTGGGCCGCGAGGTGGAGGCGGATCTCCCAATGGCACGGGGGGCTCCACCGGGCCAGCGTGGCGGTCTTCGCACCCTCACGATGATGGAGGTCCTCCGATCCCTGCGACCGGCCCCGAGGGTCCCCTGAGACCCGCGATCCTTCGCGGCCTGCTGGCGTCAGCCGCTACCGCGGTGCTGGGTGTCGAGCTGCTGTCTTCCCTCGGCCTGGTGCGGCAGCTGCCTTTGCTGCTGCTGTCGGCGGCGGCGCTCGTGGCCTTTGGAATCGTACTCCGGCGCCGGCACCGGGACGGTGCGCCGCCGGTCTGGTCCCGTCCCGCCCATCCCGTGCTGCTGGGCTGCCTCCTCCTGATTGGCGGAACGACCCTGCTGGTGGCGCTGGTTGCGGCACCCAACAGCTGGGACAGCATGACCTATCACATGGCCCGGGTGGCGCAGTGGTACGACCATGGCAACGTCGAGCACTACTACACCGCCATCGATCGCCAGCTTTGGCAGCCGCCCTTCGGGGGATATCTCGTGCTGCTGGGCTATGGCGGGCTGGGCGGGCGGGATTATCTGGCCAACCTGCCCCAGTGGATCGCGGGTGTCGGCGCGGTCCTGGTCGCGATGGAGATCGCCGCCCGGCTCGGCGCCTCACAGCGGTCCGGCTACGTCATCGCGCTGTTCACGGCGACGGCGCCGGCGGTCATCCTCCAGTCGACCTCGACGCTGACCGATCTGCTGGGCGGGTTCTGGATTGCCTGCGCGGCGTGGCTCGCGCTGGCCCAGTACCTCGCGCCAAAATTCACCGGCAAAGACGCGCTCTGGTTCGGGCTGGCGCTGGGCCTGGCACTGGGGAGCAAGGGAACCTCGATACCGCTGGGACTGCCCTGGCTGGTGCTGTTTCTGCTTCCCGCTCTCCGGCCGTTCAGGCCGAGAGCCGTGCTGCTCCAGGCGGCGGCCATCGCCCTGGCCATCCTGGTGCTGTGCGGCAGCCAGTACCTCAGGACCATCGCCCTATACGGAAACCCATTTGGCCCCGAGGCCGTGCAGCGGATGCTTCGCCCGGCCTCGATGGACCCTCCCGCACTCGTGTCCAACCTGGTCGCCCACCTTTCACTTCAGCTGGGGACCCCCTGGAGCGGGGTGAATGAGCTGCACACCCGGGCGGTTGCCGGGATCCACTCGGCGCTGGGAGTGGACTTGGCGGTTCTGTATCCCTATTTCGGTGGCTTCCGGATCTTCGCGTGGTCGTTCGCCGAGGACATTGCAGGCAACCTGATCCATACCCTCCTCGGCATGGTGGCCATAGCCTTCCTGATAGCGGGTTGGCGACGGATTCCTCGGCCAGAGCGCGTGATGGCAGGTGGCTTCGTCGCCGGAGTGTTGCTCTTCGGAATGACGGTGCGGTGGCAGCCCTTCATCGCCAGACTTCACACCCCGACCCTGGTGCTGCTGGCGCCCTGCCTTCTACTCGCCCTCGAGCGGAAGTTTCCCCGGTTCGCTGCGGCCGCACTTTGTGCTGCGATGCTCATGGCTCTGCCGCCACTGTTTCAGAATACGCTTCGACCGATTCTGCCAGCTCACTCGATGGGCTGGTCCGGAATTCAGCCCCGGAGCATCCTCGTTGAGTCTCGCGAAGCGCAGTATTTCGCCATGCGCCCCGAACTCCAGCGCCCCTACCAGTCGGCCGTGGAAGCTCTCTCCCGTCGGCAATGCCGCCGTGTGACACTGGTAGCCCGCTATGACTCGTGGGAGTATCCGCTATGGGCCCTGGGACGGACACACGCTCTGGGGTTCACCCACCAGGAATCGCTGAAGGGACGCGCGAGCCTCACTCCCGGCCTTGCCGGTGCATCCTGCGCCACGGTGGTCCTGGATCATCCCGCGGACTGGAGGCCGGGCTATCTCGCTCCGGAAGTGACGCCGCGCTTTTCAAGCCCGTCCGTTACCGTGTGGCCTTGACGTCGACCGAGCGCCCCACGACCAAGAGGGAACTTCCAAGCGGCATGGGCACGAGCCGGTTGATACGCTGCTCGATCGTGGTCACCCCCCGGATGAGCGCGTTGACCGGCCGAGATGGGATGCCAGGAAGAGAAGGCTTGCCTGGCACCAGCAGTTCCATCCCCCGCACCAGGAGTTTGGCCCCGACCAGCCACTGGAAGAGGTAGCGCTCCCGCAGGATGTCGAGCCCGGCGATCCGGGCCAGCGCCCGAAAGCTGCGTCGGTCGTACCGACGGTAATGCTGGTTGATTTCGTCATGTCGAGTCCAGATCCACGACAGAGCCGGCACGGTGCAGAGCAGGTAGCCGCCGGGAGAGAGCAGACTGATCGCGTGCCGGAGCGCGCGATCCGGGTGTTCGAGGTGCTCCAGCACGTCGAGCATGAGAATGACGTCAAAACGATGGGGGGGCTGAAAGCGCTCGTCGAACGGCACGACGTGGATGGCGGACCGCCACTTCCCGGCAGGATCGAGAAGGGATGCATCGGGCTCGATGCCTTCCACGGCGCCAAAACGGCTCAGCTGGTCGAAGAACAGTCCATCGCCGCAGCCCACATCGAGCAAATGCTGCCACCCGGAGGCCGGCTGGAGGGTCCGGAGCTCATGGAGAATCTCCCCCTCGCGGACCCGCCACCACCAGTGGCGACGGTAGAGCTCGCGATACTCGCGGCCGTAGGAGGGATCCATTCGTCAGCGGCTCGACGGAGCGGGATGCTCGCGCCCGTTGCGGATGAGCCGTCCAACGACGTAGAGGGGCCGCGCCTTCGCCTCCTCATAGACGCGCCCGAGGTACTCGCCGATGATTCCGAGGAAGAACAGGTTCAGTCCGGCCAGAAACGTTACGACCACGATGATCGCGGTGAACCCCTGAGGAGATCGATGCAGCACAACTCGCGCGTAAATCGAGTAGAGCGCAAACAGCGTGGAGAGCGCCATGCCGACGCCGCCGAGCACCGCCGCCGCCCGTAGCGGGGCGGTGGAGAACGCAAAGATGCCATCGAATCCAAGGCGAACCAGGGCGCCGAAGGAATATTTGCTGCTGCCCGCGAATCGCTCGGCGCGCTCCACTTCCAGTCCGACCTGGCGGAAACCGACCCAGGTCCGCAGCCCGCGGAGATACCGGTTGTGTTCCGGCGCGCTGCGAATCGCGGCCACGACCCGGCGGGACATGATGCTGAAATCGCCGGCGTCGAGGGGCAGCCGCAGCTCGGAGAGCGAAGTGATCAGGCGGTAGAAGAGAAAGTATGCCGTGCGGAGCAGGGTCCCTTCCTTCCGCCGCACCCGCTGCGCATAGACCACGTCGAACCCTTCCTGAAGCTTGGCCACCAGCCGGGGGATCTCCTCGGGCCGGTCCTGCAGGTCGCCGTCCATGACCAGGGTCGCGTCCCCGGTGACCTGATCCAGCGCTGCGGAGAGGGCGGCCTGATGGCCGAAGTTCCGAGAAAGCGAGACGACCACCACCCGCGTATCCCGGCCCGACGCGGCCTCCAGAATGGACAGTGACCCATCCCTGCTGCCGTCGTCAACGAAGACCATCTCATGGGGACCGCCCGGCAGCGCGTCGAGCACGGCAGTCAGCCGCTGGAGCAACTCAGGCAGCACCTGCTCTTCGTTGTGCACCGGAACGGCGACCGAAAGGCGCATGACGGATCCTCGGACGGGCTCAGGGGCTCGGTCGGGGCGGGACTTCGTCCCGCCCCCAGCGAACCGTGAAATGCCAGACCTGCGTCGAATCCGGAAATCGCAGCCGCAACGCGCTCATCAGGCGCTGGTCCGGAAGTCCAGAGAAGATCTCCCAACCCCCGATCGCCACCGGCGGTGATGTGGCGCTCCTCGAGCAACGCCAAGATCCGATCGGTGCGTCCCGCCCTCCCTCGGATAAACTCATAGATCGTCGGGGTTGGATTCCGGAGACCCGAGAGGAAGTAGACTTCCGGGCAACGGGGTCTGACGGCCCAGACCAGCAGGGCGGTGATCCGGGCTCCCGGGAGAAACTCACCGACGCGGGTTCCCCTGGAAATACACCATGCTCCACAGGGTGAGTCCGGCCAGGCCCAGCGAATAAGGTTCGAAAACCGACGGCGTGAAGTGCTCGGAGAACAGCTCCCGCCACCGCTCCAAAGGCCGGGGAAAGTCGCCCCGGTCGTGTCGGGCCAGGAACCGAGAGATCGACGGAGTGGGGGGAAGCACCAGGTCGAGGATATGCACCGCGCCTTCGGCCGAAAGGAGCGTCGTAAGATGTCCCAGGAGCCGGTCAACCGCTTGATCGGGGAGATGGTGGAGAAGGCTGTTCACCAAGATGCAGTCATACCCCTGACCCGGCTCGATCCGCATCGTGGTTACATCGGCCACCCGGAATCTCGGTCCGAACCGGCGCTCCGCATCACGGATGTAGGCGGGGTTGATGTCCACGCCCAGGTAGTCCTGCTCCCGGAAATGCCGCGCATTGGTACCGGGGCCGCAGCCCACATCGAGCACCCGCCGGACCCGCCGGAGATCGACTGCCCGAAGAAAGGGCTCGAGCTTGCGTTCCGCAAAAGGAGCCTGCCACATCCGGTAGACCGCGGTGTACTCCATCGGATGGCCAACCATGCTCAGTCTCGCCACCGCAGTTCGAAGCGTCCGATCTGTTCGCCGTGAGGGAACCGAGCCCGCACGGCCCTTACCAGCGCACCCGACAGCGGTGGGGAGAAAGCAGGCCGGCCATTCAGCACGACCGCGCGGACTTCATCCCGCCTGATCTCGATCGCCGCGGCGCTGTCGGCCCCACCCAGAAAATCGAAGATGGCGCGGGTACGATTCCGCAATCCTGCCAGGAAATAGACCTCCGGCGCGTCGGGGCCTGCCCAGATCTCTCCGCCGGCCGCCCTCGCCTGGGTGCGGGGGATCAGGACCGAATAGAGCGCCGCATCGTCTGGTTTGACCCGGAGGCCGGCCCGGGAGAGGGTAAGCGGCACGGTGTCGTGCGGCCTCTCGTACCGGAAAGCGAGCCCGACCACGGAACCCGGAACCACCAGCAGCACGGCAAAGGCGCCATAGAAGGCCATGGTCACCGCGCTCAGCGGCGGTGGAGTCCGTCCGATGGCCTGGACCAGTTCGACGATCGCGAGCAGGAGGAGTGGCGCGACGTAGAGGAAGTAGGTGGGAGAGGAAAAGGGAAACTGGATGAGGCTGGTGAGCGAGAGCACCGACGCCAGCATCACGAACCGGGTCCGTCCGTCCGGCTTCAAGGCAAGGCCGAGCCGCGGCCACACCATCACGACGGCCGCGAGGAGCGCGACGATGGGAATCAGGTTCCGGATCGATTGCCAGACGACTCGGTGCGGGAAGCTGTCGGCCGCGGCGAACCAGAGAACTATCCCGAGGAGGACGCCGGCGAGCGCCGCGGCGCGCCGCCAGCCCGCCGCGGCGGGATCCCGGCGCGGGCGGAGCAGAATGGCGAGGGGCACCGCAGCGAGGAACCAGTGGGGAGCCGGCGGCCGCATGTTGGCGAATTCCAGGCGCAGAAAGGGCGCCAGGAACACGCCGTGCAGGAGCGCGGGCAGTGCCCCGGCCATGGCGTAGCCCGCCCCGAACAGCAGCACCGGGAGCCCGGCGCCCGCCAGGAAGGGCACGGTGGCCGCGAGCAGCCGCCCCAGCCGCTCCGCGCTCCCGAGGACCGGCCCCTTCCATTCCCGGAAGGCCAGTGCCGCGGCGAGGAGCGCGCCGGGAACGACGAAGTGAAGGATGGCACGGGCAACATAGTACGGCGCGATGGCGCGCCAGAGTACCGCCACCAGCAGGACAAGCCCACCGGTGATCAGAAGCGCCGCCAGCCGCTCCGGGCGTCGGCCCCGAGGGTCCTGCTCGCGATCATCGGGCAGGGTGACGAACACCAGGAACAGCAGCGCTCCGGCCACATAAAAGAGTCCGGAGAGCTTGATGAGGAATGAGACACCCCCGATAACCCCCGCCAACACCAGCCAGACGGTCTTCCGGGTCTCCGCCCATCGCATCAGCGCCAGGATGCCCCAGGTCGCGCAGAACAGGTTGTACCAGGAGGGCATCGAGGCGGGGTAGTTCGGCACACTCCAGACCAGCGCGAGCAATCCGACCGCCGCGGCGGCCGGTGGACTCATGCTGCGGCGCGCGATGGCAAACACGGCAGCGAGCCAGCCCATCGCCGCAATGAAAAGGAGAATTCGGAGCACCGGCAGGCGCATCCCGCCGACGGCGAAGGCCGCGGCGTGCAGGTAGGTCAGCAACCCGGTGTAGGATTCGTCGAAATCGCGATGGGGCACTTCTCCCTGCAGCACACGCTCCGCGGTTTGGCCCAGGGCACCCTCATCGTGGGGAAACCAGCCCCGGGTGAGATGCATGCCAAGGTAGATGCCGCCGACCACCAGCAAGACCACCAGCCACCCAGGAAGGGACCGGAAACCGGGACGCGGCGTCGGGGCAGTCATGGGCCCCCCCGCCAGGCCGCCAGCAGGGAATCCCGTCGCAGCGGGTGGAACTGCGGCGCCGCGCCGACGGCGGTGCCGTTCGGGCGCAGGAGGTGCACCTCCCGGTCCGGATACTCGCGCAGCAGCAGACTGTCACGGGCATGGAGGTCCCGCGCGTAAATGACATCATCCTCCCGCCCGGCCAGCAGCAGCGGCGCAAAGATCGTATAGCCTTGCCTGTCCTCCTCGATCCGGGTGAGGCATTCCGGCGTATAGCGGGATCCCGGCAGCAGGCGGCTGGTCGGGTCGGTGGTAAAGGGAGAGGGGATCAGACGGGCAGAGTCTCCCAGCAGCGGCCGGAGCTCCGCCACCGCCGCTGCCCCTCGCAATCCCCCCAGCTCGATCCGATCCAGAGCCTGCTCCAGCGCGCAAGCATCTGATTTGCGGTATTGGTGCTCGGCCTCGTTCGAGGGAACCCCGGCGGCCCACATGCGTGCAACCAGCTGGGCCCCCCAGCTCTCTCGGACCAGCACCAGAGCATGGCTCACCCGGGCTCGGCGAGCGGCGGCGGCGGCGTCCCACCGCATGGTGAGCATGCCGCTGCGGTACTGGCGCGCCCGGATCGAGATCGAGATTCCCGCCAGCAGGACGGCCATCACCACCGCCACCCCGAGTCCCCGCAGGAATGGCCGGGAGGGAAGGCGTTCCCGCACCAGCGCGAAGGCGCGGGCGGTCCACAGGACCAACAGCGGAGTGAGCGGAATCATGAACCGAGGGCCGAGAAAGAAGCCGTCATGCCAGTAGCTGAAGTAGAATCCGCAGACCAGGGCCGCGGTCAGAAGGAGGTACCGGTCGAAGGGGGGGAGCCGACGGGTGAGCCCGAGCCCCACGATCGCCGGCACCAGCGACGGCACCGGGGTCTCGTAGAGATACGACTGCAGCCGTACGAAATAGAGGTTGAGGAGCTCTAACCCCCGGGCCGGAGTGTGGAGCTGCCCCCAGGGCGAAATGTGAAATCCCACGTCGTGCGACGCACCCCACAGCGCGATGTACCCGAAGGTCAAGGCCGAGCCGGTCGTGGCGGCATTGACGGCGAGAAGGGCCATAATCGGAACCGCGATCCCCGCTCCGGCACCGAACAGCACCGCCCAGTGACGCGATCGCAGCGTCCGCACCAGCAGCCAGAGACCAGCGGGCACCGCGAACAGCACTCCGTCGCTGGGCCGGACGGTGGCGGCCATGCCGAAACCCAGCCCGAGCAGCAGGCCATCTCGGAATCGCCCCGATTGCCGATGGACCACCCGCGCCAGCCCCAGCATCCCCACCAGCAGCCAGGTGAGGCCGGTGATGTGATTCATGTGGGATCCGGCCATGAATGCTACGAATGGGGAGAATCCGAACAGGATCGTCGCGGCGAGGGCCACGCCGGGCCGTGGCTCCAGCTCCCGGACCAGCGCGGCGAATAGCGCGACCGATGTGGCCGCGAACAGGGGAACTACCACCCATTCCGCCCCGACCAGCGAACCCAGTGCCAGCATGGCGGGCGCCCCTGCAGGGAATTGACTGAAGACCTTTCCATCCAGATTCAGAATCAGGCTACTGCTGAAGAATTCCGGATGCGCTGGAGCCGGTATCCACAGAGAGCCCCCGGCAAAGATGCGCGCTTGAAAGACCTGGGCGATCTCATCGATCAGTAGCGGCTTCGTGGACCCGATAGCCCACCCAATCCACAGGTAGAGTAACGCGGCGGCTAGGGTGATCGCGGCGGTCCAGGCACCCGGGCGCCGCGCGTAGGAGGCCGCCAGTGCCGACGGAATCCCTTCGCCGGGAATTCTCGCCGCGTTGCGGGTTAGTACCGCGGCAACCACCGCGATGCCGACCACGGTCGCCGTACCGCTCCACCAGCCATCCACCAGATCCCCCCAGGTCGGAATGGAGGGCCCGCCGGGAATCCAGGTCGCAATCGGAAGGAAACCGAGCCCAGCGAGGAGCAGTGCGGCTACGGCTGTGAAGAAGCGGTCGAGGCGCCCCATCCCTACCGGGACTGCCGCCGGGGAGGAAACAGATTGAACCGGATGATGTGCCAGAAGGCGGCCACCCCGTCCCGCCACCCGATCTTCTTGCCCTCTTCATAGGTCCGCCCGCTATAGCTGATCGGGATTTCCCAGATCCGCGCCTTGGCCTGGGCCAGCCGGGCGGTGATCTCGGGCTCGAAGCCGAACCGATCGCTGGTCAGCACCAGCGACTTCATCAGCGGAGCCCGCACCATTTTGTAGCAGGTCTCCATGTCGGTGAGGTTGAGATTGGTGAACATGTTGGAGACCAGGGTCAGCACCCGGTTGCCTACCGAATGCCAGAAATAGAGCACCCGCCGCTCGCTCCCCAGGAACCGGGAGCCGAAGACCGCGTCCGCCTTGTTTTCCAGGATGGGGCCCAGCAGCCGGGCAAAGTCCTCGGGGTCGTACTCGAGGTCGGCGTCCTGGACCACGATCACGTCGCCGGTGGCATGGACGATCCCGGTGCGGATCGCGGCGCCCTTGCCCCGGTTCCTGGGCTGATGCACCACCAGGTCGATCAGCTCCCGCGCCTTGAGCCGGTCGAGAATTTCCCCGCTGCCGTCGGAGGAGGCGTCGTTCACCGTGATGATCTCCATCGGCAGCGGCACCGAACGGAGCCGTTCCACGATGGTCTCGAGCGTGGCGCGCTCGTTGTACACCGGGATCACCACCGACAGCCTAGGCAGCTCGATCATGGGGCGCGACCCACCGCGATGAGGGACTGGCCGAATGGCAGCGGCAAGAACCGCTCCAGCCGGAGCAGCGGTACCAGCCGGTCGAAGGTCCGGAGCTGGTCCAGCGGGATCCGGCCCACCCCGCGAACCCGGCCGTTGAACCACCAGCCGAACACTCCCACCCGGTTGAACCAGCGAAGCTGCTCGAGCTCGAGGCCGGCGCGCTCCAGCAGGAGCTTGAGCCGGGACGGTCCGTAGCGGCGGAAATGGCCCAGCTCACGGTCCAGGGTGCCGTAGATCGACTGCAGCGCCGGAACCAGGATGATGGCGCGGCCCCCGGGCACCAGCAGGCTCCCCATGGTGCGCACCGTCCCCAGGTCGTCTTCGATGTGCTCCACCACGTTGGTGGCGATCACCGTGTCCAGCCGGTACTGCGCGAATCGCGGCCCGGCGGACAGATCGGGCATCGAAAGCGGTTCCACCACGACCTCGGCGCGACCGGCGAAGCGCTCAGCCAGACGGTCCCGGTAGAACGCATCGGTATCGGTGGTCACCAGGAGCTCGGGTCGCCCCTCGAGGAACTGCTCCGACATGTTCCCGATGCCGGCCCCGACCTCGAGGATCCGCTTGCCGAGGTAGGGAGCCACCATGTCGAACTGCCAGCGGTTGTACTGGGGCGCTTCCGCCAGGATTTCGAGCGTCTCCGCTCCGGCGAAGTCGCTGGGTTGTACCGCGTCCTTACGCGGATAGGCTCGCCGCTCGATCTGCCTTTCGGTGGGATCTCCACTCATCCCGCGGCTGCCGGCTGCTCTTCGTACCGGCTGAGCTTCCGGTACAGGGTCGAGGGGTCGATGCCCAGCACCTCCGCGGCGCGGGTCTTGTTCCCGCCCTCGGCCTGGAGCACCCACATGATGTAGGCCCGCTCGATCACTTCGAGCGAAGGATTGGGCGAGGACCGCTCCGCCACCAGCGGCTCCCGGCGGCGGCGGGTGATCCGCTCGGGCAGCGCACCCGGCTCGATCAGGGTGCCCTTGCTGAGCACCACCGCGTGCTCCAGCGCATTCTGCAGCTCCCGCACGTTGCCGGGCCAGTCGTACACCATCACCGCGTCGAGCGCATCGGAGGAGAGCGCCTTGGGCGCCGATTCGCGCTCCGCGGCCATGTCCTGGAAGAAGTGATCGATCAGCAGCACCAGGTCGTCCCGGCGGTCCCGGAGCGAGGGCAGCTCCAGCGCGATCACGTTGAGCCGGTAGAACAGGTCGGAGCGGAAATGCCCCCGGCGCACCTCCTCCTCCAGATCGCGGTTGGTCGCGGCCACGATCCGCACATCCACCGGAATGGTTTCGGTGGCGCCCACCGGAATCACCTCCCGCTCCTGGAGCACCCGGAGCAGCTTGATCTGGAGCGAGGGCGGCATCTCGCCGACTTCGTCCAGGAAAAAGGTGCCGCCCCGTGCCGCGGCGAACAGCCCCTGCTTGTCCCGCACCGCACCGGTGAAGGAGCCCTTCACATGCCCGAACAGCTCGCTCTCCAGCAGGTTCTCCGGCAGGGCGCCGCAGTTGATCGAGAGGAAGGGGCCGTCGGCCCGGCCGGAGAGGTTGTGGATGTAGCGGGCGATGACCTCCTTGCCGGTGCCGCTCTCGCCCTGGATCAGCACGGTGGAGTCGGTGGGCGCCACCACTTCCGCGAGCTTGAGTACGTCCATGAACCGGCGCGACTTGCCGATCGGCCGGGCGACCGTGGCCCGGTCCTTCCGCCGGATGTCCTGCTTGAGCTGCCGGTTCTCCACCCGGATCTGGCGGAACTCGCAGGCTCGCCGCAGAATGGCCAGCAGCTCGTCGTTGGAAAACGGCTTCTGAATGTAGTAGAAGGCCCCCGCGTTCACCGCCGCCACCGCGGTTTGGAGGGACGCCTGCGCGGTCATCAGGATGACCGGCGTCATGGTGTCCTGCTCCTTGGCCGCCTGGAGAATGTCGAGCCCGGTCACCTGCGGCATTCGCACGTCGGTGAGGACAATGTCGTGATTGCCGGAGCGGATCTGGTCGAGGCCCGCCTTCCCGCCCTGCGCGGTGGTGACCTCGAACCCTTCCTTGCGAAGCAGGATTCGCAGGGTATCGAGGATGCCCGACTCGTCGTCCACCACCAGGATCGAGGGCTGTTGGGTCATGCGACGTCCTCCGAAGGCCATTTGGCGTGCAGGAGAATGGTAAACGTGGTCCCCACGCCCGGGGCAGAGTCGAGCATCACCAGACCGCGGTGGGCTGCGACCGCGCGCTCCACGATGGCAAGGCCGAGACCGCTCCCGCCGGGGCGCCCGCTCACGAACGGTTGAAACAGCCGCACCTGGAGCTCGGGGTCGATCCCCGGCCCGTCGTCCCGTACCCGGAGCCGCACCGGGTACTCGAACTCGCTGCCCCGGGGCAGCTCCCCGGTGCCCGGAACGTCCACGATCGCCTCGATCCGCCCGGCCCCGTTCATCGCCTGAGCCGCGTTGAGCAGCAGGTTGGTCACGATCCGGTGGAGCAGATCCTCGTCCGCCTCGATCATGAACGGGGCGCCCTGCACCACGATGTCCACCCCGGGGCCGGTGTCGGGATGCTCGCGGATGAGCTGGGCCGCGCCCCGCACGACCCCGGTCAGATCCACCATCACGAAATGACTGGCCCGCACCCGGGAAAAATCGAGGAACTCGCCCAGCAACCGGCTCAGCCGGTCGCTCTCCCGCACGATGAGCTGGGCCAGCACCCGGTCATCGGGGTCATCGTGGGTGCTCCGCGACAGCTGCTCCACCGAGCTCCGAATGGAGGCCAGCGGGTTGCGAATCTCGTGGGCCAGCGACGCCGAGAGCGCGGCCACCGCTTCCAGCCGCTCCGCCCGGACGTGCAGGTTCTGGAGCTGCTGGAGGTCGGAGATGTCGGTGAAAATCGCGGTGACACTGGGGAGCCGTTCCGAGGGCCGCTCGAAGGTCGTGGTCGAGAGCCCGATCGGAACCTCGCGCCCGTCCGCCCGCCGGGCAGTGCCCTCGGCCCGGTTGACCCGGCGGCCCTTCTCGATCCCCAGCACGATGGCCGCCCACAGCTCCGGCGCCCTCGCCTCCAGCGCATCCAGCACCGGCAGGCCCACGTGCTCGGCCGCCGACAACCCGAGCAGATGCTCGGCCGCCAGGTTCATGAAGGCCAGATGGCCCTGGCCGTCCACCGTGATCACCCCGGAGCGGATGTTGCGCAGAATCTCGTCGGCTTCGAGGCGCACCCGGCGCAGCTCGCTGGCCAGCTCGGTCTGCTCCACCGAGGCGGTGCGCAGCCGCTGCCCCAGCACCGCCACCACGACGAACACCACCGTGAAGACCGCGACCTGTCCCCAGAGCCAGCCGCCCGGCGGACCGGGGTGGCCGAAGTAGGCATCGGCCAGGAACATCGCCGCGCCGAGCAGCGCGGTGACGATCCCGGAGCGCAGCGGCATGATCAGCGCGTAGACCGCGATCACCAGCACGTAGAGCGCGGCCCAGCCGCTCTGCTGCGGGCCCTCGAAGTGCACCAGGGTGGTCACCAGGAGGAGATCCATCGCCGCCTGGGTCTGCAGGAACGCCAGCGGACCCCGGCTCCGCCGCACGAAGGTGGCGTAGATCCCATACCCGGTCACTGCATAGGCGAGCAGCACCACCAGCATCGCCGTCCAGGCGATTTCCGGCGCCTCCAGCCGCACCAGCGCGGCCCGCACCAGCACGATGGCCGCCAGCACCGCGCGGCCGATGTAGAGGACCCTGAGAAAGCTGCGCTGCTCCGGGGGACCGAACCGGCGCTCGCCCGCGTGGGGCGGGATGGAGCCGTCGGGGACGGCGGAGGAAGAAGGAGCCGGCATGTTTGGCACGAGAGGAGAGTAAGTTAATCTGAGCGATCAACGATGAGCTATCAGCGATCAGCCGTCAGTCACGTCTCACGTCTCACATCTCACATCTCACGCCCATGGAACCCGATTCACCCGCGCGCCTCGATAAATGGCTCTGGGCCGCGCGCTTCTTCAGGACGCGGTCCCAGGCCGCGGAGGCAGTCGAAGGCGGGAAGGTCGAAGTCAACGGAGACAAGCCGAAGCGGTCGCGGACCATCAAGCCGGGCGACCGGATCCGGATCCGGCTCGGCCCCTTCGAGCACCGGATCACCGTGCGGGGAGTCGCCCAGAAGCGGGGCAGCGCCGCGGTGGCGGCGGAGCTCTTTCTCGAGGACCCCGAGAGCCGTGCGGCGCGGGAACGGCTGGCAGAGCAGCACCGGCTGGCTGCCCGGCTGCACGGAAGTGAGAGCAGGGGCCGGCCGTCGAAGAAGGACCGTCGGGACCTGGTCCGATGGAAGAAGCGGTGAGTTGCAGTTCCCGCTCGCCGCTTACCGCTCACCGCTCACCGCTCACTGCCTGTTGTACGCCACCCCCGCTCCCTGCGCCTTCTCGATCGCAATCACTATCGCCGGCACTGTAATGACTCCGGGAACCAGGTTTCCCCGGAGGTCCCGCTCGATCTCCGCGGGATTGCCCTTGGTCCCGCTACCGGAGAGGAACGACACCCACATCTGAAAGGCGTTGTTGCACATGAGGAACGTGGCGCCCATACGCTGAAGGCTCTCGATCCCCGCCACCGCAAAAGCGCCACCCCCGAGCACCGGGTCGCCGGCCTTCGGCCGGAAGTACATGTTGCGCTTCGAGGCCAGTTTCGTCGCGGGGTCGGTCAACTTGAGCAGCTCACCGATTTTGTATTTCTCCCACATTGCATCGTTCCAGGCCAGCGGAATGCTCGCCGTCTCTCCCGGAGGCCCGTAGAGTGTGCCCACCGCGTTCACGGCGGTGTTCGGCGCGGCATAGGCCGATTTGTAGGTGTTGATGTAGTTGTACATGTGGATCAGCGGCAACCCACCCGCATGCAAGGGAAAATCGAAAAGGCAGCGGTGGGCACCCTTGAGCCCGGTGAGCCAGCGATCGTGCGAAGATCCCTGGGCGGCCAGGGTGCCGCCGGGAAGCGAGCCACCCGCGGTGAGGGCGGCGGCGGCGCCGGCCAGCCGGGCCAGGAAGCCGCGGCGGGGAGTTGGTCCGAGGGGATTCATGGAGCACCTCGCGTGGGATAGGGTACGTCTGGTGGAGCATTGCCATTGGGCCAGTCGCGCCCCTTGCCGGCAAAGTCGGGACGCGGCCGGGACAGCATGTAGGCCGCGACGTCGGTGGCTTGCTGATCGGTGAGGCTCACCGCCCGGTCGTTGGGCATGTTGTGCCGAATGAATGCCGCCGCGGTCCACAGCCGGGCCATCCCCGCGCCCAGGTTGAACGACCGGGGGCCCCAGAGCGGCGGGCCCAGTCCGTTGATGCCGAGCCCCCCGGGTCCGTGACACCGGGTGCAGGTCTCGGTGAAAATCGTCGCGCCCCGCAGAGTATCGGGTGCTTCGGCCTTGACCGAGTCGAGCCCCATCCCGGGGACCAGGCCCGGTGGGGCGACGCCCCGGGAGATGAAGGCGAAATAGGCCATGATCTCCCGCATCTCCCGGCCGGTCCGCGGCAGCGCTTTCCCGTTGAGACTGCGCTCGAAACAGTCGTTGATCCGGTCTTCCAGCAGGTTGACCAGCGCGTTGCGGCTGCGGTACTGCGGGAAGCGCGAGTAGACCCCGATGAGGGGGAGCGCGCCGGCCTGGGTCCCTTCCCCGAGATGACAGCTGAAACAGCGCAGATCGCTGCCGACGAACTCCGGGAGGCTGTCGGGAGTATGCGCCAGCAGTGCCCTCCCCCGCCGGATCGCCGCGCCCAGGGCCCCGGCAGGGATCACCGAGTCAGGCGGCTCGGAGAGCACCGCCGTCGCGGCGCTATTCGCTGCAATACGAGGGGGCCGCTCCTGGACGTCGCAGGCGACCACGAAGGCCGACATCCAGGCCAGCGAGCGGATTCGACTTGCCAACAGCACTCCCCTGGAGGGTCGTCGTCAAGTTAGAAAGTGCGGAGGAGCGGATCAAGCAAACTGAAACAAACCCCGACCGACCGACGTACCGAGTTGAAACGTAGGCGGCCGGGGCCGCGTCCTCCGCGCCCCTTTTCGCGTCCTTCGCGCCTTTCGCGTCTTCGCGTCTTCGCGGCTTCGCGTCTTTCAAGGGGAGTCTGAAAATGAACCGCCGCTATTGGACTCGCGTCGCACTCGGCGCCCTGCTCGTCTTTGGACTGGGACTGGCCGGCCTGGCCGCGGTCAATCGGGGCAAGGCGGAAGTCCACAGCCTGCTCTCCACCGCGGTGCGGCAGCTTCCCCTGCAGCTCGCCAAGCTGGATTTCTCGCTCGATGGCCGCACCATCGGGACAGTGAGGGGGATTGATGTTCAGCGCACCGATCCGTCCGACCTTGGACGGGTCAAGCTGCGGGTAGCGCTGGCCGATGCCGGCGACCTCGGCGCCCTCGAGAGCTGCCGGCTCACGTCCGACGACCTCGATCGCTTTCCCCATGGCAGCGGATTCCGCTGCGCCGATGCCGCCGAGATTGGTGCCGGACTGGTGGAGGTGGGCGAAGTGGTCTTCCAGCCGGCCGAGCTGGTACGGCCGCTCTATCTGCCGAACCACACCATCGAGCGGTGGCGCCGTTCCGAGGTCCGGTCCCTCGACGCCTCCCTGACCTCCGACGGACGGGGCGGGGTGACCGGACGGGGGCGGTTCGAGGTGGCGAAGGCGCACCGGGGCGTGAAGCGGGGAACTTTCCGGCTCCAGGCTGATGCGCAGGGCGCGGTCATTTCGATCCAGGACCATCTGGGCCGGTCGCTCTTCGATTTCAGCGCCAACGATCACGGCGTGAGCGTGAAAGTACGGAAGTAGCGGATAGCGGCGAGCGGATAGAGGGAGAGCGGGAGCGGGGGATTTCCCGCCTTCCGCTATCCGCTATCCCTAGTTGGAAAGATTGAATTGCCGGGTAAACTTGACGACGAGGGCCCGATCAAGCGCCCTTGCGTTGTCACCGGTCTCCCGCCCCTCATTGACCACGACGAAGAGCCCGGTCCCCGCCGGGCCCAGCCACCCGAAGCGCAGATTGGCCGAAAAGCTCCGGGCCTGATCGTTCCACTGGGTCAGGGTCTGCACATACATGCTGGGTGAGAAGGCATAGGCGAGCCGGAGTCCGATCAGAACCCGGTCGAATGCCCCCTCCGCCAGGCTCAGCTTCTCGTAGTTGACCCTGAGCGCGCTGGAGAATTTCTCGCCCGGGCGGGCGGTCAAGGTAGAGGCGAATCCCGCCCGGTGGCCGGTGTAGAACCCGCCGATCGTCGCCTCGACGGCGAGCGAATAGGGCGCGCTCTGGTTGGTGATGAGGCTCGGGTTCCACTCCACCCAGTCGTAGACGCCGGTGGGCAGGAGCACCCCGTCGCCGATGTCGAAGGGGACCCGGAGCCCTTCCCGCACCAGGTTGATCGGGGTCTCGAAGAAGGTCCCGTTGGCGAACAGGAAATGACTGTCAATGTGGATCAGCCGGCTCTGGGGCCGACCGTCGGTGTCGTCGTACTGCCGGAAGGTGAGGTGGGGCCGGGCCTCCCGGAACCAGGAGATGTTCGGGGTGCGGAGGTGCCGGAGCAACCGGGCGCTGTAGAACCGGAAGGTGGGGCGCTCGAGGTAGCCCACTTCGGGATTGAAGTCGGTATCCACCTGACGGGCTGCGAGCCCGACTTCCCAGGTCCGGGTCACGTAGCTCCCGCTCAGGTTCACCGCGTTCGACGCCCCATCCCTGCCCGGCGTTTCCGAGTGGGCCGCCCAGGCATCGATCGAGACCACATCGCCGATGCCGATCCGGCCGTCCACTCCCACGGTGAGGTTGTGATCGGCGCTGCTGTCGGTGTTGATCCGGCTCACCGCGACGATCCCCAGCCGGGAGCGGGACGGCAGCTCCCGGAGCACCCGCACCACCGCGAAGTTGTCCGGCGCGACATCGGCCTGCCCGGCCAGCTCGGCCCGCTGGGTCTGGAGATCGAGCACCCCGATGGTGAAGCCACCCACCTTTCCGGTCAGCCGCCCGCCGCCCAGCAGGGGTACCTCGCGGCCCCCGGCCCCGATGCCGATCCGCCGGCTGAAGAACAACTCGACCGACTGGGGTGTGCCCACCGCGAAGGTTCCCGCGTTCTCCAGGAAAAACGGCCGCTTCTCCGGGAAAAAGAGGTTGTACCGCGTCAGGTTGATCTGCTGCTCGTCGACCTCCACCTGGGCGAAGTCGGTGTTGTAGGTCAGGTCGGCGGTGAGACTGGGCGTCACCCCGAACTTGGCGTCGCCGCCGAACTCCGCCGACCCATCGGTGGGGAGACCGGCGGCGTAGTTCCGCCGCACGGTGCCCAGGGCGTAAGGCGTGATCGTCGCCACCCGCCGCGCCGGCGGCTCCACCGCCTCCAGGGTGCCGGCCTGGGAGACCCGGAACAGCGAGTACTGCCTGGCCATCGGCGCCCAGAAGTCTTCCTCGTTCTTCCGGCGGATGAAGCGCGCCAGGTTGAGCCCCCACCGCTGGGTGGCGCCGCCGGCATAGCGCAGCGTCGCGAAAGGAATCCGGAATTCGGCGCTCCATCCCGCCGAATCCACCGAGGTGAGCACCCGCCAGGCGCCGTCCCAGTTGAGGTTGGCCGCTCCGGTCGTGCCGCTGGGGCCCGCACCGGTGCCGCTGGGACCCCCGAACCCGCCTTCCCCCTCCTTGACCACCTGCCCGTCGTGCTCGATCCCTGCGGGAGTGGTGCCGAAGACGAAGGCGTTCTGCCGGTCGAGATAGGTGTCGAGCACGATCAGGAAGGAATCCTGCTCCTTGAGATCAGCATCCCGGCGGATCTCACCGCGAACGATTCCCCCGGGATCGCTGTCGTGCATCCGGGCCCCGATGTACAGCGCCTGATCGTCGAACACGATGCGCACTTCGGTGCGTTCGGTCGCGGAGCGACCGTCGAAGGGCTCGTGCTGCTGGAACCCGCTCAGCACCGGAGCCTGTGCCCAGACGGCGTCGTCGAGCCGGCCGTCGAGCAGGGGCGCGGTCGCAACCCGAACCGCCCTTCCGGTGGGTCGGGGTTGGGAACCCACCGCCTGGGCGGCCAGCAGCGCGGGGGCACAACAACCGAGCACCGCGAGCGCGACGTTCATGAAGTCCCTTTTTCTGGTTGGATCCTGTCCGTCATGGCACTGTCACCCGCACGGTTCCGGGCGGGGCGCCGGCCTTGAGTGCGCTGTCGGCGGCATCCCGGAGCCGCAACCAGGCGGCAGTGTGCTCGCCCAGCGGCACCCCCTTCGAGATTTCCTCCAGCGCCTGGGGATACCGCCCCAGCTCGATCAGGCAGGCGATCAGCGCCATCCGCACCGCCTGGGCGCCGGCGTTGATCCCGAGCGATTTCTGATACAGCTCGACTGCCGGATGGCAAAACCCGCGACGCCGGAGCATGTCCGCATAGGCCAGATACACGTTGCTCTCGTGCGGCGGGGCCAGGGCAATCGCGGTCCGGAACTCCTGCTCCGCCAGACCGTAGGCATCCGCCAGAAAGTACATTTCGCCCAGCGCGTGGTGGGCCCGGAAGCTCCGCGGCGCATCGCGATTGGCGGTGACGTACCAGTAATTGAACATGTCCGACCAGTCCGGATGCCGGGCTGCGCTCCGGTACGCACCCAGGACGAGGAGCAGCCCGGTGGCCGACGCGAGCAGGAGGCGGGCGGACCCGGCGGTGCGGTCCAGCACCAGCGAGCCCACGCCGCCCAGAGCCAGCATCGCGCCGACGCTGGCAAGAAACAGCGTGCGCTCGGCCAGCACCACGCCCGTGGGCACCAGCACATTGTGCACCGGGATCAGGGCGATCGCCATCCAGGCGATCCCGAAGGTGATCGCCGGGGCGCGGCGACGCGCCGCCACAGCCGCCAGAGCCATCCCCACAAGCAGCAGCAGCCCCAGCGTGGCGCCGCCTCCCCAGGTGTACTGCGCCACGATCTCAGCCGGGCTGTAGTCTCCCTGCAGGTCGGCGGGCCAGAACAGCAGCCGCACCCAGTGCGGAACCACGGTGAGCATGGTCAGGGCCCGCTCGCCCATGGTCAGCGGCGCGATGGCGTCGGCAAGCAGGGCTCCCCGCACCTCCCCGCCCAGCACCGCGGTCCGGATCGCGAGGAAGCTCAAGCCCGTGAGGAGCAGGAGAAGGTAGAGCGGCCCCGCCGCCTTCGCGGCAGCCGTGACCCCGCTGCTCCGGGGGACCAGGAAGAGCTCCGCCGCGAGCAGAAGTCCGGGCAGAATGACGGCGTTCTCCTTGAACAGGCAGGCGACGAAGTAGAGCGCGGCGATCCCCAGCATGGTCCTGCGACCCAGCGTCCCCGAGCGCCGCGCCTCGACATACCGGAGCGCCGCGACACAGGAAAGCAACCCGACCCAGAGCTCGCCCTGGTTGACCGCCAGCGCCACCGCCTCGACGTGCACCGGATGCACGGCGAAGAGCGCCGCGGCCGCGAAGGCCGCTGCCGCCGGCAATGCGGCACGTGCAAGCCGAAAGACCGCCAGGCAGGCAGCCGCATAGAGGAGGTAGCTGACCAGTCGGAAGACCACCGGGGCGCCACCGCCGGCCGCCCACTGGACCGCAAACGACAGCAGCGCCAGCGGACGATAATGCTCGGGCGGACGGGGGGGTCCTACATACGGCTCCAGGAAGACCTGCAGCCCGCGGGACAGATCGTGCACCCCGGCGTTCTTCAGGATGATCGGGAAATCGTCCTGGGCAAACTGATTGGTGATCCCGGCGAGCGACGCGGCGAGGGCGAGACTGAAAATCACGGCCGCTGGGACCCAGCGCTGGTTCCAGGGTGCCGGCACGGGATGGTCCGAGGATCGCTGGGTCAGGTGGCCAGTGCGGCGATCAATGCGTCATTGGTCGGGAATCGCTTGAGCTCCCCCAGCAGGTCCTGCATCGCCGCCAGGGGCGTCATCCGGGCGATCCGCTGGCGGAGCACCCGGGACGCGGCGAGCCCCGCCTCGCTCAACAGCAGCTCTTCCTTCCGGGTGCCGCTGGCCAGCAAGTCGATCGCGGGAAAGACCCGCCGCTCGGCCAGATCGCGGGAAAGCACCAGCTCGCTGTTCCCGGTCCCCTTGAATTCCTCGAAGATCAGCTGGTCCATCTTGCTTCCGGTCTCGATCAGCGCGGTCGCGATCACCGTAAGCGAGCCGCCTCCCTGGGCCGGGCTCACCTGGCGGGCGCTCCCGAAGAACCGCTTGGGCTTTTCCAGTGCCTGGGCGTCGAGCCCTCCGCTCAGGGTCCGGCCGGTCCCCCGCTCCACCGCGTTGTAGGCGCGGGCCAGCCGGGTGAGCGAATCCACGATCAGGACCGCGTCCCGGCCCAGCTCCACCTGGCGGCGGGCCCGCTCCAGCAGCAGCTCCGCGACCGCCACGTGCTGGGCGGGGGGATTGTCGAAGCTCGACGCCACCACCTCCCCCACGCCCGCTTCCTCCATCTCGAACACTTCCTCGGGCCGCTCGTCCACCAGCAGGATGTAGAGCGATGCTTCGGGGTAGTTCGCATGCACCCCCTGGGCGATGGCCTGGAGCACCATGGTCTTGCCGCCCTTGGCCGGTGCCACGATCAGCCCGCGCTGGCCCTTCCCGATCGGGGCGAGCAGATCGATGAGCCGGGTGGTGGCGGTGGCGGGGTTGCCGGGCCCGAGGTCGCTGGTGAGCCGGAGCGCAACGTCGGGATGGATCGCGGCCAGGGTGGTGAACTCGGGGCGGTCCTGAAGCTCCGCCGCGGGACGGCCGTTGATGGTGGCAACCCGCTCCAGCGCCGGGCCTCCCTTTCCGTTGCGGGTTTCTCCGTCGAGATCGTCGCCGGTGCGGAGCCCGTACTGGCGGATGACCCGCTCATCCACCCGGACGTCGCCGGACTGGGGAAGGTAGGCGGCGGCGCGGCGGCGCAGGTGGCCCGACCGGCCGGCGATCTGGAGTACTCCCGAGGCGTTCACCGGGAGTAGGTGTACATGAGATCGAGCAGCTCGTCGTAGGTCGCTTCGGCTTCCGGACCGCCGGCCCGTCCCGCCTGCGCCACGCAGTGGTGCAGATGATTCCGCATGACCTCCCGCCCCACCGCGCGCAGCGCCTCGTGGGCCGACGCGACTTGGATCAGGATCTCGGGACAGTAGCGATCCTCGGTGACCATTTTCTGCAGGCCCCGGATCTGGCCCTCGATCCGGCGCAGCCGCTTGAGATTGCGATCCTTGATCTCGGGGTCCACTCCGGCAGCCTTCCGGCCGCCCGGTTCAGGCCCCGCCTCACACCCGCAGTTGGCGGGGGGCTCCGACTCAGTTGGTCTCATGCTGTTCCCGTTGACCGTTGACCGTTGACTGTTGACGCTGTTTGCCATATCGCCGCAACCGCAGGGAATTCGACACCACGCTCACGCTGCTCAGGGCCATCGCGGCGCTCGCCAGCATCGGGCTCAGCAGGATGCCGAACCCGGGGTACAGCACACCCGCCGCGATGGGGATCCCGATGACATTATAGATAAATGCCCAGAAGAGATTCTGGCGCATGATCCGGGTTGCCCGACGAGACAGCTCGATCGCATCGGTCACCGTCCGGAGGTCTGCCCGCATCAGCACCACGTCGCCCGCCTCCGCGGCGATGTCGGTGCCCGAGCCCATCGCGATCCCCACGTCGGCCGCGGCGAGGGCGGGCGCATCGTTGACGCCGTCGCCCACCATCGCGACCACTTTGCCCGACTCCTGCAACCGCCGGATCTCGGCGACCTTTCCCTCCGGGAGCACCTCGGGAACCACCCGCGCGATTCCTGCTTCGCGCCCCACCGCCAGGGCGGTGCGCCGGTTGTCGCCGGTGAGCAGGGCGACCTCGAGACCCAGCTCGCCGAGCCGTCCGATCGCCTCGCGGGAAGAGGACCGCACCCGGTCGGCCACCGCGAGCAGCCCGGCCAGCTCGCCTCCCACGGCCGCGAAGACCGCCGTCTTCCCAAGCGCGGACAGCCGCTCCGCCTCGGGCACAAGCGGCGCGGGATCGATCCCCAGTTCCCGCATCAGGGCGGCACTTCCCACCGCTACCGGTACCCCGCGCACCACCCCGGACGCCCCCTTCCCGGTGTGACTCCGGAACTCGGCGACCAGGGACTTCTTCACTCCGCGTTCCACCGCGCCGGTGTGCACTGCCGCGGCGAGCGGATGCTCCGATAACGCCTCGATCGAGGCCACCGGACCGAGCCAGTCCAGGTCTTCCCTGCCCGGGGCCGGAACCACATCGGTGAGCACCGGATGTCCCTCGGTCACCGTGCCGGTCTTGTCGAGCAGCACGGTTCCGACCCGGCCGACCCGCTCCAGCGCTTCGCCCCCCTTGAGCAGGAAGCCCAGCTCGGCGGCGCGGCCGGTGGCGACCATGATCGCGGTCGGGATGGCGAGCCCCATCGCGCAGGGGCAGGCGATGATCAGGACCGACACCGCCGCCGCCACCGCGGGAAAGAGCCCGGCCTGTCCCGCGGCCAGGTACCAGATCACAAACGTCGCGATCGCGATGACCAGCACCACCGGCACGAAGACCGCGCTGACCCGGTCGGCCAGTCGCTGCATCGGTGCCCGGGAAGCCTGGGCTTCGCGAAGCAGTCGGACGATGCTCGCCAGCATGCTCGCTTCGCCCAGCGCGGTGGCCTGGTACCGGAGCGCACCGGTGCCGTTGATGGTGCCGCCGAATACCCGGCTCCCGGACTGCTTCTCGACCGGAAGCGATTCGCCGGTGAGCATGGACTCGTCCACCCCTCCGGTTCCCTCGACTACTTCACCGTCCACCGGGAACCGCTCGCCCGGCCGGACCAGGATCAGCTCGCCGGAGCGCACCTCGGCCACCGGGATGTCTATTTCCGCGCCGGCCCGCACAACCCGCGCGACCGCGGGCTGAAGGGAGGACAGCGCCCGGAGCGCCGAGGAGGTCTGCCGCCGGGCCCGCGCCTCCAGGGCATTCCCGAGCAGGATCAAGGCGATGATGATGATCACCGCTTCGAAATACACGACCGGCTCCATGCCCCTCTGCTGGAAGAGCCCCGGGGCGATGGTCGCGGTCGCGGAGAACAGGTAGGCCGCACCGGTGCCGACCGCGATCAGGGTGTTCATGTCGGCGCTGTGGTGCCGGAAGGAGCGCCAGGCCCGGACGTAGAACTGCCGGCCCGCCCAGAGCACGATCGCCGTGGTGACGGTCAGCTGGACTTCGTCCGGCGGCATCAGGAACATCAGCGCGAGCCCTATGGCGAGGCTCACCAGCGCCCGGAGCAGCAGGCTCCGGAACTCCGTAGCCGCCTCCCGGTCCCGCGTCACTTCCTCCTGCGCCCGGTCCGGCTCGGCCGAAGGCAGCTCGCTCTCGTACCCGGTGGCCCGGACCGCCTCGACCAGGCCGGCAGGCGACGTCACCGCGGGATCGTAGCTGACGGTCGCGGTGTTGAGCAGGAGATTGACGGCCGCACCGGTCACCCCGGGGGCGCGCTCCAGCTGCTGCTGGACCCGGGCCTGACAGGCGGCGCAATGCATGCCTTTGACCGGCAGGGTCACGGTAGTGGTCATGTCACGATGAGCTTCCCGTGCAGCATCCCCATCCCGCACTTGAAGTCGAAGGTCCCCGGCGTAGCGGGAGTGAACTCCACCGCGGTGCGCTGGTGGGGGGGCAGGGCGCGATGAATCCGGAATTCGGGAATCACCAGCTCGTCGGAGCAGGGATTGGTCTCCTGCCGGTCAAAGATCAGCCGCACCGGGCGGCCGGCCTCCACCCGGACCTCGCTGGGGTCGTAGCCGCCCTTCACCGTGATCACAGCCTCCTGAACCCCGCCATCGGCCGGGATTGCCACCGCGGCCGATCCCGACGCCCGGGCACGGAAGAAGTACCACAGAATCCACCCGCTGAGGGCGAGGCCGGCGAGGAGGACTACGAGCTTATCGGAAGACACGGAATAGGGGTTGGGGCTTGGGGGTTAGGGATTGGGGCACGTCCTATTTCTCACGTATTCAGTATACCCCCCTCCCCTATATAAAGCAAGACGGCTGGACGGCTGGACGGCTGACGGTTGGACGGAAATGAAAACCGCCCGGTATCCGGGCGGTTCTCGATTTCGCGATCAGGGGTTGGTCCCGTTGACCGTTGACTGTTGACCGTTGACGCTTACCAGGAAATGCCCAGTCCCGCCGTCAGGAACAGGTCATTGCGCAGCTTGCTCCCCAGGCCGTAGTCGGCGCTGTAGATGATGTCCTGGGCGTCGAGCCGGAGCCCGACCTGGCCATCGATGGGGAAGCGCAGCATCAGGCTCGCCACCCCACCCAGGTTGGTCTGGCTCTCCGCGGAATTGAGCACGCTCTTCTTCCGGTGCATGACACCCACGCCCCCGCCGACCATGTAGGACATACCGGAGAGCCGGGGCGAGCGGCCGATCATCGCCTTGGCGGTGCCGAACAACATGTTGGTCCGCCGGGAGCCCGCGGTGACCCCCCCGGTGGTCTGGCGAACCCGCTCCGGCGCATAACCCGCCGAAACCTCGAAGCCCAGCCGGCCTCCGGGAGCGTAGAAGTTGAGGTGGCTGCTCCCGACCCAGGCGGGCCGCCGGGTCAGCGCCACGGTCCCGGTCTGTCCCGAGGTGGCGGTCGGCTGGAAATACCCGCCCGCGAAAGTCAGCTCGATAGCATGGATCCGCGGAGCGCCTTGCGCGGCGAGGGCGCCGGCGGCGCCGGTGACCAGCAGGGCAAGGACGGCAGACGTGCGCGAAACGGACATGGGAACCTTCTTGAAAATGGAGTCGAAGTTGGGACGCCGCTCAGGGTTTCGTCTCGCAAGACCTGCACCGCGAGGCCAGAGTTTGCAACGACTTATCAGCAGCGGATTTGCGCGATCCCCCCGGGCGAAAACCGGCCATCCGCTACTGGCAGAATTCCCTGAAATGCCGTTCGATGCCCCGTCCCGCCGGATGCAGCCGACAGCACTCCGTTCAGCGCCGGAGACAGCTGTAACGTATGCTAGAGGATCGTTCGCCCAAACACCAATCCCGCTCCCGAGGTTGCCATGCGTCTCGCCCGCCCCAGCGCCCTGCCGGCGTCGTGCGGAATCCTTTTTTCGATGTGGTGCGTGTCCCTGCTGGTTGCCCAGGCTCCCGCGGCCGGCGCGAAGCTGTCCGATGACCTGGCGGCGAGCCGGGCCCGCCTGGTCTCCGAGACCTACGTCACCCCGCCGGAGCCGATCGTCCGGCTGGTGACCGCGCCTCGGCATCTCAACTTCAGCCTGGCCCGGCCCAGCCCCGACCGGCGCTACTTCATCCGGGAAGTGGCTGAAGTGCCTGTGGTCCATTCGTTCGGAAAGCCGCACTACTACCTGGGCGGGCTCCAGGTTGATCCGGCGGCCAACCGGGCCCGAAGTCTCACCACCCGGGGCGCCGCCCAGCTTTCCCTGATCGATGCCACCAGCGGCAGGCCAACCGTCATCGAGCTCCCCGCCGGCGCGACGGTGACCTCGCCGGTGTGGGCCCCCGACGGCCGGCAGGTCGCGTTCATCGCCAACTTCGACAAGGCGTCGCATGTCTACCTGGCGGATGTGGCCACCGGGAAATCGCGACCCCTCACCCGGACGCCGCTGCTCGCCACCCTGGTCACCGGAATCGAGTTCACCGGGGACGGGAGCGGCATCGTGACGGTGCTCCTGCCGGACAATCGCCCGGCGGAACCCGCCCGGCCGGCCGTGGCCGCGGGACCGCGGGTGCAGGTCTGGATGGACTCCCTCAAGTCGCCGCAGCGGACCTTCTTCTCGCTGCTGGAGGAGCCCCACGAGCAGGCCCTGCTCGAGTACTACACCACCGGCCAGCTCGCGGTGATCGACGTGAAGTCGCGAGCGGTCCGGAAGCTCGGCGCGCCGGCCATGATCCGGAGCGTGGATCCCTCGCCCGATGGCAGATACTTCCGGGTGACCACGATGCAGAAGCCGTTTTCCTACGTAGTCCAATACAACAATTTCGGCGAGCTGGAGCAGATCTGGGACGCCACCGGCAAGGTGCTGGCCGAGGTGGTGAAGCGCCCGCTCCGGGAGGCGCCCGACACCTCCGACGATCCGGCGGCGCGGCGCAACGACGGCGGCAAGCGCTCGCTGGCCTGGCTCCCCCGGGGGGACGGCCTCTCCTACCTCGAGCCCATTCCGTCATCCCGGGAGCGGACCGACAGCAGCGATGCCGGCGCCGCGCGGGGCGGCCCGGCCGGCGGGGGCAGCACCCGGCCCGATCGCCTGGTGAAGTGGCTTCCGCCCTTCGGCAAGGGCGACACGACGGTGCTGTACCGGGCCGACGGCCCGATCGCCCAGCTGGCCTGGAGCGCCGACGCGTCCACCATCTTCGTGGGGACGACCCGGAGCGGAACCGGCGAGCTGTACGCGGTCCGCCTGAGCGAGCCCGACAAGAAGTACTCCATCGTCCGGCAGCGGGGATACACCCCGCAGATCTCGGGACTGGGTGGGGGCGGATTCGGGGGCGGGGGCGGTCGGGGCGGTAATGCCAACGATTCCCTGTCCTTCTACAACAATCCCGGATCGCTGATGACCCGGAGCACCCCGGCTGGCGCCGTGGTCCTGCTCTCGTCCGACGGCGCCGTCTATCTCTCCGGACTGCAGCATCACCGCAACTACCTGGAGAATCCACCCCGGGCGTTCGTGGACAAGGTGACCCTCGCGGGAGGCGCGAAGACCCGGATCTTCGAGGCCGCCCAGGGGGCGACCGAGGCGGTGTCGGTCCCCCTGGACGACGACTTCTCCAGAGCGATCGTGGTGCGGGAGACCCCCACCGAGATCCAGAACTCCTACCTCAGGGACATGAAGACCGGAGCCCTGAGCAAGCTCACCGACAACAAGGATGTGACGCCCGAATTCACCGCGCTGACCCGGAAGCGGATCGTGGTGACCCGGGTCGACGGCATCAAGTTCGTGGTGAGGCTGACCCTGCCGGCCGACTATCAGGCGGGCGCCCGGCTGCCCGGCATGTTCTGGCTCTATCCCTATGAATACACCGACCAGGCCGGCTACGACCGGACCCTGCGGACCGAGAACGTGGCCCAGTACCCGACGGCGGGTCCGCGCACCATCGAGATGCTGGCCACCCAGGGCTACGCGGTCGCGAACTTCAATCCGCCCATCATCGGGGAAGCCGGGCGGATGAATGACAATTACATCTCCGATCTCCGCATGAACCTGCTCGCCGTGATCGACGAGCTGGACCGCCAGGGATTCATCGACCGGACCCGGCTGGGAATCGGCGGGCACAGCTACGGCGCCTTCAGCACCGCGAACGCGCTGGTGCACACGCCCTTCTTCAAGGCGGGCATCGCGGGCGACGGGATGTACAACCGGACCCTCACGCCCACCGGATTCCAGAGCGAGCGGCGCGATCTCTGGAGCGGGCAGAAGACCTACCTCGACATGTCGCCGATGCTGTACGCCGACAAGATGCAGGGGGCCTTGCTCATGTATCACGGCATGGAGGATCAGAACGTCGGCACCAACCCGATCAGCTCGATCCGGATGATGCAGGCACTCCGCTCCGAGGGGAAAGCCGCCGCGCTCTACATGTATCCGTACGAGGACCACGGGCCGGCTACCAAGGAGACCCTGCTGGACCTCTGGGGCCGGTGGACCGCCTGGCTGGATATCTACGTGAAGGGGGCGCCGCCCAAGAGCAATGTGACGTCTATGAAGCAGTGATCAGTGATCAGTGATCAGTGGTCAGTGGTCAGTGGCCTGGGGTCAAGGGTGGAGGTTCCTCCCCTGATCACTGATCACTGACCACTGACCACTGACCACTCACACTGGAATCAAGCCGCTTCTTTGAAGCGCTTGAATCCCGCGAGGGCGAGCACCACCGCGGCAATCAGCGGGAGGTAGAAGCCCAGGATCCCGAAGTCGCCCATGTCCACCCCGCCACCCCCGCCGCCGCCGGCCGACAGGGCCCGGATCACCGCCCAGACCATGGTGACCAGGGGGATCAGCAGGGCGAGCCAGGCCCGGCGGTCCCGCCAGAGGAAGGGCACCAGGATCGACAGGTAGGACAGAATCAGCAGCAGCTTGATGCCGCCGCCGCCCCCGAAGGTGCTGAGGAAGGAGGCCAGCTGCCACATCGAGAACCCGAAGCCGATCAGCGAGTTGCTGACCGCCTTGAACATGGTGGTGCCGAGCAGAAAGACCGCGTAGGCGGCCAGGGTCATGGCGCCGAAGCGCTCCACGATGGACCCGCCCAGCGCCATCCCGCTGCCGCCCGCGCCGCCCTTGGCCAGGGTGCCGCCCAGCCCTCCCACCAGGCCGCCCAGCTTCCCGCCCAGCTCCTCGGCCTTCTCCCGGAGGAGGACGTCGTCCCCCACCAGGGCCACCGACTGGACCTGGCCGTCCGCCATCATCGCCTCCACCGTCTTGCCCACCGCGGGGGCGTGGTCCCCCTTCCAGCTGGCGAGGGTGAAGCGATGCTGCTGGCCGTCGGCGACGAAGATGCCGGTACCGTCGTTGCCGTTGTACTGAAGGATCTTCCCGCGCATGGTGGCTTCCTTTCGAAGGAAAAAAGGGCCGGGATGCCCCGACCCATGGCATTGCGCAGCCGTCGGGGAGGAACCGTCATAAGTGCCAGGGGAAAACGGACCGGGCGCCCCGCGACTGGGGGCGCCCGGTCAACCTACGGCGCGAAATCGACCTGCGGAAGACCTACTGGACCGCGTTGACCATGTCGAAGATCGGAAGGTACATGGCGACCACCATGCCGCCCACGATGACGCCCAGCACCACGATCATCACCGGCTCCATCAGGGAGAGGAGGGCGCCCACCGCCACGTCCACCTCCGCGTCGTAGAAGTCGGCGATCTTGGTGAGCATCTCATCCAGACCGCCGGTCTGCTCGCCCACCGAGATCATCGAGATGACCATGGGCGGGAAGACCCCGGAGGCCTGCAGCGGTCCGGCGATGGTCTCGCCGCCGGCGATGGACTGCCGGGACTGCATCACCGCGTCGTGCACCACCCGGTTGCCGGCGGTCTTGGCGGTGATCTCGAGCCCGTCGAGAATCGACACGCCGGAGGAGATCAGGGTGCCCAGGGTGCGGGTGAACCGGGACACCGCCGACTTCCGGAGCAGGTCGCCCAGCACCGGGGCGCGCAGCAGCAGCCCGTCGATGGTCTTCCGTCCATTGGGAGTGCCGTAATACGAGCGGAAGCCGAGCACCAGGAGAATCCCGCCCAGCAGGATCGCCCACCAGAACCGGGTCAGAATGTCGGAGGCCCCGATCACGATCCGGGTCGGCAGCGGCAGCTCCATGTTCACCGAGGCGAACATCGAGGAGAAGGTCGGAATCACGAACACCAGCAGCACCGCCACCGCGATGATCGCCACGGTGATGATCACCGCCGGATACACCATCGCGCCCTTCACCTTGCGCACCAGGGCGTCGTTCTTTTCCAGGAACGTCGCCAACCGCATCAGGATGGTGTCCAGGATGCCGCCGGCCTCGCCCGCCGCCACCATGTTGACGTACAGCCCGCTAAAGGCCTTGGGATGCTTGGAAAGCGCGTCGGCGAGGGTGTTGCCGGCCTCGACGTCGTACACCACCGCCTTGGTGATGTCCTTGAGGGTCTTGTTCTCGGTCTGCTGCGCCAGGATCGAGAGTGATTGCACCAGCGGCAGACCGGCGTTGATCATGGTGGAGAACTGACGGGTGAAGATCACCACGTCGCGGGTCTTGACCCCGCCGCCCGGCAGTTTGAAGCTGAGCTGGGTCGGCGCCTCTCGCACGCTCACCAGGATCATCCGGTTCTTGCGGATGAATGCAATGACCTCGTCCCGGGTGGGGACGTCCATCGTCCCCTTCAGGATCTGGCCGCTGGTGGCGTTCTTGGCGGTGTATTCGAACTGGGCCATAATAAGTGTCCCCTGTCGCGGTTAGCGGCGGCTCATCGCCGCCCCTGCCTTGTCCATCGTCCCGATGGCCTGCTCCTCGAGCGGCTTTTCTCCGATGGCGCGAAGGAACTCGTTGGCGTCGCTCGCGGCCCGGAGGCACTCTTCCTTCGAGACTTCCCGGTTCATGTAGAGCTGGTACAGCGCGTCCACCATCGTCTGCATCCCGTGCTTCTTGCCCGACTGGAGCGCGGAGTAGATCTGGTGCACCTTGTCGTCCCGGATCAGCGACCGGATCGCCGGGGTGGCGACCATGATCTCGCAGGCCATCATCCGGCCCTTCCCCCTCGATTTCTGCAGCAGAGTCTGGGTCAGCACCCCCTCGAGCACGAAGGCCAGCTGGGCCCGGACCTGGGACTGCTGGGTCGAGGGAAACACGTCGATGATCCGGTTGATCGACTCCGCCGCCGAGTTGGTGTGCAGGGTGGCCAGCACCAGGTGGCCGGTCTCCGCGATGGTGAGCGCGGCGGCGATCGTCTCCAGGTCGCGCATTTCGCCGACCAGGATGATGTCGGGGTCTTCCCGCAGGGCATACTTGAGCGCCGCGGCGAAGCTCTTGGTGTCGGTCCCGATCTCCCGCTGATTGACGATGCAGTTCTGGTGGCGGTGGATGAACTCGATCGGATCCTCGACCGTGATGATGTGGCCCTTCCGGTCCCGGTTGATCTTGTCGATCATCGCCGCCAGCGTGGTGCTCTTGCCCGACCCGGTCGGCCCGGTCACCAGAATGAGTCCCCGGGGCCGCTCGGCCAGCCGGGCCACCACCGGCGGCAGGCCCAGATCCTCGAAGGTCCGCACGCTGAAGGGAATCATCCGGAGCACCATGGCCACGCAGCCCCGCTGCTTGAACACGTTGCCCCGGAATCGGGCCAGGTTCTGGATCCCGAAGGAGAAATCGAGCTCGTCCTCGAATTCGAACCGTTTCTTCTGCTGCTCGGTGAGCACCGAGTAGGCCAGCTGCAGGGTGTCCTTGGGCGTCATCACCGTCTCCACCGAGGAGTTGGTGATGTCGCCGTCGACCCGGAGCTTGGGACGCTCCCCGGCCGTGATATGCAGGTCGGAGGCTTCCCGCTCGATCATTTCCTGCAACAAGGCTCGCAGATTCAGGCTCATGCCGACGTCTCCTTGACGACTTCCTCGAGGGTGGTCACACCCTTCTCGATCTTCTTGATCCCATCCATGCGGAGCGTCAGCATCCCCTCCTCTACCGCCATGTCCCGCAGCTCCGCCACCGAGGCGCCCCGCAGCACCATCCGGCGGAGCTCGGGGGAGATCGCCATCACCTCGTAGATCCCCGCGCGGCCCCGGTACCCGGTGCCGCCGCAGGTTTCGCACCCCACGCCCTTCATGAAGGGGAGCGAACGGATCTGCTCAATATTCATGCCCGAAGTCACCAGGGACTTGAGCTCCTCCGGCCGGTAGGTCGTCGGCCCCTTGCAGTCTCGGCAGATCCGCCGGACCAGCCGCTGGGCCACCACCAGGTTGACCGCCGCCGACACGTTGAACGCTTCCACCCCCATGTCGATGAGCCGGGTGACCGTGCTGGGCGCGTCGTTGGTGTGCAGGGTGGAAAGCACCAGGTGGCCGGTGAGGGCGGCTTTGATGGCGATGCCGCCGGTCTCCAGGTCCCG
>Ga0209387_1000028_pt1 | contig 38742 bp, 48 predicted proteins | sample NCControl_FD_187515 | JGI IMG/M metagenome (GOLD analysis project Ga0209387, IMG submission 187515) | Agricultural soil microbial communities from Utah to study Nitrogen management - NC Control (SPAdes) (version 2) | ecosystem: Environmental > Terrestrial > Soil > Agricultural land | place: USA...
GCCTCGCCGCTCAGAAGCTTCCGATCAAGACCAAGTTCGTGACCCGCGCCGATCAGGAAGGGGGCGCGCTCTAGCAATGAAGAAGCGAGAAGAACTGGACAAGCTGCGCGACATGGCTGACGAGGAACTGCAAGCGGAAGCTGCGCGTCTGCGTGAGTCGCTGTTTCGCCTGAACTTCAAATTGGCATTGGGCGAGGTTGACGCCGTTAAGCGCATTCGCCAGGAAAAGAAATCGCTGGCTCGCATCGAGACGCTCACGCAACAGCGTGTGAAGGCCACTACTTAAGACTTGAAGAGAAGAGAATGGCAGAGAATCAAGAAAACATCACCGAAAGCGCGGGCAACGCGGCACAGCCGGCAGCGGCCGCTGCGAGCCGGGCCAAGCGTTCGCAAAAGGTCGGCACCGTTGCGTCAGACAAGATGACCAAGACCGTGATCGTCCGGGTCGACCGGCTAGTCCGTCATCGCAAATATCGCCGTTATGTGCGGCGCACGTCGAAGTTCATGGCGCACGATGAGTTGGGCGCGACCGTGGGTGACAAGGTGCGCATCGTGGAAACGCGACCAATGTCCGCCCGCAAGCGCTGGCGCGTGATTGAGATCGTTCAAAAGGCCGCGAAGTAGGTTGCGGTAACAGTCGGAGGTAACGACAGTGATTCAGATGCAAACCTCGTTGGAGGTTGCTGACAATTCGGGAGCTCGCCGTGTCGAGATGATCATGCCAATTGGCGGATCGACAGGAAAAATTGCGAGTCTGGGCGACCGGATTAAAGTGACGGTCAAAGAGGCTTCTCCTGACGGCACCATCAAGAAGGGCACGGTGCAAGACGCCGTTATCGTACGCACCCGTAAGGAAGTGCGTCGCGCTGACGGTACTTACGTCCGGTTCGATCAGAACGCGGCCGTCCTGATCAAGGAAGATGGAACGCCGATCGGCACTCGCGTGTTTGGTCCGGTCGCGCGCGAACTGCGCGATAAGAACTTCATGAAGATTGTTTCGCTCGCGCCGGAGGTGATTTAAACAATGGCAGGAATAAAGCGCTCGAAGATCCGGAAAAACGATCAGGTGGCGATCATCGCCGGGCGCGACAAAGGCCGGCGTGGACGCGTGCTGGAAGTAGCTCCGGCTAAAGGAAAAATTCGCGTCGAAGGCATCGGGATGATTAAGCGACACCAGAAGGCGAACCCGCAGGCCAATCGGGCCGGCGGCATCATCGACAAGGAGTCGTTCATCGACATCTCGAACGTTCAGCTCATTGACCCGCAGTCAGGCAAACCGACGCGCGTGAAGTATCACATCGAGAGCGACGGAGCGAAGACGCGCCTGGCGTCAAAGAGCGGACACTCTGTTGAAAAGTAGAGCCACAGAGGCACAAGAGAAAGCCACAAGAGGCATAAGAAACGATAAGGACCTGAAATGGCTGCAAGGTTAAGAGACCGATATCAGAAAGACGTGGCGCCGCAGATTGCTCGCGAGTTTGGGATCACCAATCCGATGGGCGTCCCGAAACTCGAGAAGATTGTCGTCAACATGGGGATGGGTGAAGCCATCGCCAATCCGAAGATTCTCGACACGGCCGCCGACGAGTTGCGAGCGATCACGGGCCAGAAGCCGGTGGTCACTAAAGCGAAGAAGTCGATCGCCTCGTTCAAATTGCGACAAGGCATGCCAATCGGCGTAGTAGTTACGCTGCGGGGCGATCGCATGTACGAGTTTTTCGATCGGCTCGTGTCAGTTGCGTTGCCGCGCGTGAGGGATTTCCGTGGCGTTTCGCCGAAGGCATTTGACGGTCGCGGCAACTACACCATCGGCATTCGCGAACAACTGATCTTCCCCGAGATCGATTTCAACAAGGTGGACAAGCTGCGCGGGATGAACATTTCGATCGTAACCACCGCGCGAACCGACGAGCACGCACGGGCCTTACTCAAAGGTCTTGGTATGCCGTTTAGAACCTAGAACACGGATCGGACTAACGAATGGCAAAGAAATCACTGATTGCGAAGGCTGCACGCAAACCGAAGTTTTCGGTCCGGGCCTACACTCGTTGCAAACGCTGTGGACGGCCGCGAGGTTACCTGCGGAAGTTCAATTTGTGCCGCATCTGTTTTCGCGAGTTGGCGCTCCAGGGTCAGATTCCCGGAGTTGTTAAGTCTAGCTGGTAACACGAATTCAACGGAGTTTTTTCATGACTGATCCCATTGCCGATATGTTGACGCGAATCCGCAACGCCATCGCGGCGAAGCACTCGCGCGTCGACGTTCCGGCTTCAAAGCTCAAACTCGAGATCGCCCGCATTCTCAAGGAAGAGGGCTACATCAACAATTTCGTCATCAAAGGCGAGGGTCTCAAGCGCACCATCCGCATCTTTCTTCGCTACGATGCTCGCGGTACGTCTTCGATTACCCACCTCCAGCGCGTCTCGACTCCCGGCCGGCGCGTATACGTCGGCTCGAGTGATATTCCGAAAGTGCTGGGCGGCTACGGCATCAATATCGTTTCGACCTCTAAAGGTCTGATGAGCGGCAAAGCCGCGCGCCGCGAAAACATAGGCGGCGAGCTGTTGGCGCAGATCTATTGATAGGACCAAGGTTATGTCTCGAATTGGAAAAAAAGTGATCGCGGTGCCCAAGGGCGTGACTGTCACGGTCCACGAGCAGGAGCTCGAAGTGAAAGGACCAAAAGGCACGCTGAAGACGCCCATCCCCGCAGGGATTAGTTTCAAACTCGAAGGGGAAGAGCTGCGCGCGGAACGTGCTTCTGATGAGCATGCGGCGTTGCACGGTTTGGCGCGCGCGCTGGCAAATAATGCCATCGTGGGTGTGACCACAGGTTTCAGTAGGCAGATGGACGTCGTCGGCGTCGGTTATAAGGCTGACGTGCAAGGGAAGAAGATCGTCTTCTCTCTCGGCTACTCGCATCCGATCGAGTTTCCGTTGCCGCCGGAGGTTGAAGCGAAGGCGGAACGTATGACGACCAAAGGCAGCATCCAGCAGTACCAGACCACGCTGACCTTAACGAGTATCGACAAGCAGAAGCTTGGTCAAGTCGCCGCTGAGATGCACAAGCTGCGCAAGCCTGACGCCTACAAAGGCAAAGGCGTGCGCTACGCTGACGTGCCGATCAAACTGAAACCAGGCAAAACCGGAAAATAGTCAGGAAAATAGTTTTCTAATTCCGTTAGAGGCGAGATGGCAAACACGAATAGAGCAGAAGTGCGAAACGCGATTCACTCGCGGATTCGCCGGAAGGTTAAGGGCGACACCGTTAGACCGCGACTCGCGATCTATCGCAGTCTGAACCACATTTATGCGCAGGTGATCGACGATCGTCTCGGCAAAACAATCGTTTCCGCCTCCACGACCGAGAAAGACCTTCGTGGATCAGGGGGCGGCAATCTCGACGCTGCGCGCCGCATCGGCACCGCTATCGCCGAGCGAGCAATCGCGAAGGGAATCGAGCAAGTGGTGTTTGATCGCGGTGGTTATCTTTATCACGGGCGCGTGAAGGCCTTGACCGACGCGGCCCGGACCGCCGGCTTGAACAAAAACGAAGCGGTCGCTGAAGCCAACGGTGAGCCGGAAGCTGCACCTGCCGAGGAGCCCAAGGAAAAGAAGTCGAAGAAGAAGAACAAAGAATAGATTATGAGACAACCCAAACAACGCATACCGGCGCAGGGACTCGACCTGAAAGACCAGGTTATCTCCATCAATCGCGTCACCAAAGTGGTTAAGGGCGGCAAGAACCTTTCGTTCGCGGCGCTCGTTGTTGTAGGCGACGAGGGTGGACATGTCGGCTTTGGCACCGGCAAGGCGCGCGAAGTGCCCCTGGCGATCAAAAAGGGTATCGAGTCGGCGAAAAAGAATCTGATTCGCGTCCCGCTCATCAACAACACGCTGCCGCACCAGTTGATCGGTGAGTACGGCGCGGGCCGAGTGTTGGTTAAGCCGGCGTCGGAAGGTACGGGCGTGATCGCGGGTGGCGCGGTTCGTGCCGTTATGCAGGCGGTCGGAGTCAGAGACGTGCGCACGAAAGTGTTGGGTTCCACGAACCCACACAACGTCGTGCGCGCCACTTTCGATGCCTTGCTGCGAATGAAAGATCCGATGGAACTTGCGCGGTTGCGTGGTAAGCAAGTCGAGGAGATGTAAGGATGCCCGCTCGCAAAGATAAAACAAACTCTCAATCAGCGAAGATTCGTATTCAGTACTATCGCAGTTTTATCGCGGCGCCGAAAACACACAAGACAATCGTGCGTAGTCTGGGTCTGCGAAAGTTGAACCAGGTGGTCGAGCGTCCGGACACCGAGGCCATGCGCGGCGCTGTTGCGAAAGTTCCGCACTTGCTGCGGATAGTGGAGTAGTAACCCAAAGGCACAGAGGCAGACGCAAGAAGCGCAAGAAGGACAGACCAAAATGGCAATTAGTCTAAACACAATTAAGCCGGCAAAAGGATCGACGCACAAGAAGAAGCGCGTGGGTCGCGGACCGGGCTCCGGTTTGGGCAAGACCGCTGGTCGCGGTGAAAAAGGACAGAAGTCGCGGTCGGGTTATTCCCGCAAGATCGGTTTCGAAGGCGGACAGATGCCGCTGCATCGCCGACTGCCGAAGCGCGGTTTCACGAACATCTTCAAGAAGCGCTGGCTCGAGATCAGTCTCGCGTCGCTGGAACAGCATTTCGAAGCTGACGCGGAGATCACACCGGAAGTCCTGCACGAGCGCGGCTTGATTAAGAAAGCCAAGTACGACGTCGTGGTGCTCGGCAACGGTGAAGTTTCAAAGCCGCTGCGCATCTCGGCTCACCGCTTCACAAAGAGCGCCCGCGAGAAGATCGAGAAGGCCGGTGGCGCAGCAGTTCAGATTGGCGGATAATCTGTTTCTAAATCCGTGTTAAGAAATCATCGGAGAACGCAATGGAGAAGTTTTTAGCCGCCGTTCGCAACATGTTCAATGTGCCGGATCTACGCCGGCGCATTTTCTTTACGCTGGGACTACTAGCGGTTTATCGCCTGGGCGCCCACGTTACCGCTCCTGGAGTCAACCGGCTCCGACTCGAAGAAGTTTGGCGTGACGTTGCCGGAACGCTTCTCGGCGTGCTCGACCTCTTCTCCGGCGGAAACTTCCGCACCATCTCTGTATTCGCACTCGGCGTAACTCCGTACATCACGGCCTCGATCATCCTGCAACTCATGACCGTCGTCTCTCCTCAGCTGAAGAAGCTACAGGAAGAGGGCGAGATGGGGCGGCAGAAGATCAACCAGTGGACCCGTTACCTGACCGTCGTGCTCGCGGGGATTCAAACGTCATTTGTGGCCCACTGGCTCCAGGTCAACGGTGTCGGCGCTCCGGGTTGGGGCTTTCGTTTGAGCACCGTGCTCACGCTAACCACCGGAACGATCTTCGTCATGTGGCTGGGCGAGCAGATCACGGAACGCGGCGTCGGCAACGGCATTTCGTTGCTTATCTTCGCCGGTATCGTTATCGGTCTGCCAAGCGGTGTGCAGCAAGTGTTCACGCGCCTCCGTGGCGGCGACACGATGGCCACGATCGGCGTATTCGCGATGCTGGTAGCGATGGTGTTGATTATTGCTTTCATCGTCTACGTCGAATCAGCGCGTCGCAAAATTCCGGTGAGTTACGCGAAGAGACACGTTGGCCGGCAAGTGGTCGGCGGCCAGCAGACGACTATGCCGCTGAAGATCAACATGGGCGGCGTGATCCCCGTAATCTTTGCTTCGTCCGTGTTGTCGATGCCGCAGAGTTTGTTCGCGGCGTTTCCTCCTGAAGCGAACGACAAAGGTTGGTGGGCCTCAATATGGACCTTTTTCCAGACGTTCCACGCCAGCGATCCATATTACGAGCTTGTCTTTCTCAGTCTAATTATCTTCTTTACGTTTTTCTACGTCTCAATCGTTTTCAACGTAGAAGAGGTTGCCGACAACCTGCGCAAGCACGGCGGGTTCATGCCAGGGATTCGTCCCGGACGGGCGACCGCCGAATATCTCAATTCGATCTTGACGCGACTGACTACGGTCGGGGCCATCTACCTGGCGCTGGTCGCGTTTATCCCGCAGTTCATGTTGAGCGGTTTCAAAATCGGGCGGCTACCGTTTATCGGTCCGTGGTTGGATGGTTTCGTCAGCACTACGCCCGGCCTTGGCTGGATCCCGAACGGAATGGACTACCAGTTCTATTTCGGTGGCACGTCGCTGCTGATCCTTGTCGGTGTCGCGATGGACACCGTCGCCCAAATTGAGGCCCAACTCGTGATGCGCAACTACGAAGGGTTCCTCGGCGGCGGCGGAAGATTGCGTGGCCGGCGCGCCTGACATATGTCGAAAATCATCGTCCTGATGGGTGCGCCTGGTGCCGGTAAAGGCACTCAGGCGCGCTTGCTTCAAGAGCGCTTACATCTCCCGCAGATTTCGACGGGAGATATTTTTCGTTCGCTCAAAAGCGCGCACACGCCGCTGGCTCAGGAAGTACGAGAGATCATGGAGCGGGGCCAACTCGTTCCCGACGAGTTGACGATTCAACTCGTCAGAGAGCGGACCGCCAAAGAGGATGCTAAAGACGGTTACATCCTCGACGGTTTTCCCCGTACGCCCGCACAAGCGGAGAGTCTTGAAAGGCTCGCGGCCGAACAGCGGAAACAGATTGTAGCGATCCAGATCGAAGTCCCCTACGAGTTACTTGAAAAACGCATGACGGGCAGGCGAAACTGTCCGGTGTGCAACGAGATTTACAACATCTATTTCAAGGCGCCGCGGTACGACAACGTTTGCGACTTCCATCCCGAAGCCCAACTCGTGCACCGCGCTGACGACAATCTGGAAACCGTTCGCAAGAGGCTTGCGACGTATGAAGAACAAACTCGCCCTTTGCTCGAGTATTACGCATCGAAGAATTTGCTTCGCTTCGTCGAAGGCAATCGGAACCGTGACAGCATCTATAGCGACATCGCGAATGTCGTGAAGGACGAGTAAGAGGAGGTTTGGCGGGTGTTACATGATTATCGGTAAATCAAAACGGGAACTGGAGAAGATGCGGGCGTCAGGGCAGCTCGTGGGCAAGGTGCTCCAAACTCTTCGCGAGATGGTGGAGCCCGGCATTACGACCATGGAGCTCGACCAATTTGCGGAAAAGATGATTCGCGACGCCGGCGCACTGCCGACCTTTAAGGGTTACAACGGGTTTCCTTATTCGATCTGTGCCTCGGTGAACGAGCAGATCGTTCACGGTTTCCCTTCAAGTTATAAGTTGAAGGATGGCGACATCTTTTCGATCGACTGTGGCGTGACGCTGGAGGGTTTCGTCGGCGATACGGCCACTACGGTCCCTGTCGGCAAGGTTAGCGAAGAATGGCTCAAGTTGGTCCGGGTTACTGAGGACTGCCTGGGCCGAGCGATCCAGCAGTGCCGGGTCGGTAACCACCTTGGCGATATTGGTTGGGCGGTCCAGGAACATGCCGAAGCGAATGGTTATTCGGTCGTCCGAGACTACGTCGGGCACGGCATTGGCCGGCGCATGCACGAGGACCCGCAGATCCCGAATTACGGGCGTCCGGGACTCGGTCCGAAGATCAAGGCGGGCTACGTTTTTGCTATTGAACCGATGGTGAATCTCGGATCACATTACACGAAGCTCCTGCCGGATGGGTGGACGGTTGTTACACTCGACGGTCAGCCCAGCGCGCACGTGGAGCACACCATTGCGATTACGGAGGAGGGCCCGGAAGTGCTTACCCTGGTTTCGTCGGGGACCCCTCAGGCAGTATCCGTTTAATCCGTGTTTTCTCTAACCCCGCACACGGATTTGTAAAAACCGTAGGGCCGATGCTATTATTCGCAGTTTGTCGGCTGCGGCACAGTAATCTCAATTAGAGAGGATATGGCGAAGGAAGAAGCGATAGAAGTAATGGCCAAAGTCCTGGAGACTTTGCCCAACGCCATGTTCCGGGTTGAATTAGAAGACAGTCAGCACCAGGTGCTGGCGCATATTTCGGGAAAAATGCGCAAACATTTCATTCGCATTCTTCCTGGCGATCGTGTTTTGGTGGAGCTTTCTCCTTACGATCTCAATCGCGGCCGAATTACTTACCGCTATAAATAGGATAGAGGGTTACGTCGATGAAAGTCCGTGCGTCGGTCAAGAAGATGTGCGACAAGTGCAAAGTCATCCACCGCAAAGGCGTGGTGCGGGTGATTTGTGTAAATCCGAAACATAAACAGAGACAAGGATAAGCGCGAAAGATGGCACGTGTAGCTGGAGTAGATCTACCGCCCAACAAGAGAGCCGAGGTTGGCCTTACTTACATCTATGGCATCGGTCGCTCGCGTTCGAGCTCGGTGTTGAAGGAAGCTGGTATCAGTGTCGACACTCGTGTTCGCGATCTGAGTGAAGACGAGTTGAGCCGCATTCGCGCCATCCTCGAGGCGCAAGGTGAGATCGAGGGCGACCTGCGCAAGCGCGTCCAGATGGACATCAAGCGTCTGATGGATATCGGTTGCTATCGAGGTCTGCGGCATCGTCGCGCGCTTCCGGTGCGCGGACAACGCACGCACACCAACGCTCGCACGCGGAAGGGCCCACGTCGCGCAACGATCGCCAAGAAGAAGGCTCCGGGCAAGAAATAGTGTTGGTACTTGGAACTTAGAGCTTTGTGCTTTGTTCGTCTGCAGAAACAGGCTAGTAAAAACTAAGCGAAGCGACAGCGGGCAAAGAACAAAGGACAAAGGACAAAGCACAAAGAACAACCTTTATGGCAAAAGCAGGCGGAAAGAAAAAAGTCTTTCGCAAGAAAGAGAAGAAGAACGTTCCGAACGGTATCGTTCATATCGCGGCGTCGTTCAACAACACGATGATCTCGATCACCGATCTGGAAGGAAACCTGATCGCGCAATCATCGGCGGGCGCGCGCGGTTTTCGCGGTTCGCGCAAGGGTACTCCCTTCGCCGCGCAGCAAGCAGCTTACGAAGCGGCCAAGAAGGCCCACGAAGCCGGCATGCACCAGTGCGAAGTGAGAGTCAAAGGGCCGGGCGGCGGCCGCGAGTCAGCGATTCGTGCGATCGCGAATGCAGGCATACGGGTGACGACAATCCGTGATACCACACCGATTCCGCACAATGGTTGCAGACCGCCAAAACGTAGAAGAGTTTAACGTGAACTTTGTTCTTGCTTCTTAGTTCTTTGTGTTTGCTGTTGGCAAAGATCCAAGGACAAAGATCAAAGTTCAGAAGTACTGAATAACCCAAAGGATGAAGGGTCCTGCCACTCTCACAAGAGTGCGACCTGTAAACTTTTCCGTCTAACTTTAGACACGCTTAGACTGGAGGCAAATTAGTTGGCTAGGTATAGAAATGCAGTGTGTCGTCTTTGCAGACGCGAAGGCGCAAAGCTTTTTTTGAAGGGCGATCGTTGTTACAAACCCGCTTGCCCGATTGAGAAACGTGGAACGCAACCGCCCGGACAGCACGGCAACTCGATGCGGCGCGGTAAAGCGCTCGTTGGTTACGGCCAACAGTTGCGCGAGAAGCAGAAGGTAAAGCGCATTTATTTTATCCTCGAAGGACAGTTTCGCAACTACTTCGAGCGCGCGGCCCGCATGAAGGGCATCACCGGTGAGAACCTTTTGTTCCTGCTCGAGCGGCGACTGGATAACGCGGTCTATCGCGCCGGTTTTTCAACTTCGCGCCGGCAGGCGAGGCAACTGGTGAATCATGGTCATATTCTGGTGAATGACCGCAAAGTAGATATTCCCTCTTATCAAATAAAGCCAGGCGACGCCATCAGTGTGAGAGAGGCGAGCAGAAAGAACCCTCACATCGAGGGCGCCTGGCAAACCGCGTCTGGTCGTGGACGTCCCTCGTGGATCTCGGCTGACGGCGGCGACATGTCGGCCCGCATCTCCGGAACGCCGGTGCGCGACGACATTGATCGAATGATCAACGAGCAGCTAATCGTCGAACTTTATAGCAAGTAATTGACGCTGGCAGACCACGGCTCGCACATCGTCGTGGTCCGCCCAGTTTGCATTTTTCTGAGGACCTGGAAACGTTATGGCTATGGATCAAAATAATCTTTGGACGGGATTTCAGATGCCGCGGCGGCTCGCGGCAGACGCGGAGACCCTGACGGAACGATACGGCCGGTTCTCGGCCCAGCCATTCGAACGCGGCTTTGGTACAACCGTCGGTAATTCGCTTCGTCGCGCGCTTCTTTCCTCAATCGAAGGCGCGGCCATCACAGCAGTAAAGATCGAGGGCGTAGAACACGAGTTCTCGTCAATCAAAGGCGTGGTGGAAGATGCCACCGACGTCATCCTAAATCTCAAGCAAGTACCTTTTAAGTTGCACAGCACCGAAGCGAAGACGCTCAGAATCAACAAGGAAAGCGCGGGTGAAGTCACCGCCGCCGATATCGAGGCGGATGGGGACGTTGAGATTCTCGATCCTTCCGTGCATATCGCAACCGTCAGCGACGCCGGGTCGCTGCGCATTGAGATGCGTCTCAAGCGCGGACGCGGTTACGTCTCCGCCGATCGCAACTTCGACGAAGACCTCTCGCTCGGCTACATACCGATCGACTCGGTCCACACGCCAGTCAAGAAGGTGAACTACAACGTTGAAGCTGCACGTCTTGGACAGAACACGGAGTTCGACAAGCTAACCATTGAAGTTTGGACGGATGGCTCGGTTAAACCGGAAGACTCGATCGGTCTCGCGGCGAAGTTGATCAAGGACCACATGTCCATCTTCATCAACTTCGAGGAAGACACTGACGATTACGCTTACGCAAAAATGGAACGTCCGCCGTTGCCGCGTAATGATCAGTTGGATCGTTCAGTCGACGAACTCGAACTGTCGGTTCGTTCCTACAACTGTCTGAAGAATGCCGACATTCGCACGATTCGCGATCTGGTGCAGCGCACCGAGCGCGAGATGCTGGCGACCAAGAATTTCGGCAAGAAGTCGCTGAATGAGATCAAGGAGATCCTGAATGGCATGGGTCTCGACTTCGGCATGGAGTTTGACGAGCAGGGTAACCCGATTCCGGGCACGGGCGGCCGCGATGGCGCTGACCTGTCAGATTTCGAAGGTGAAGAGGAACAGTAAGGCGGCAGTATGCGACATCTAAAGGCACATCGAAAACTCGGTCGCACCAGCGAGCATCGTCACTCGATGCTGCGCAACCTGGCGACGTCCCTGATCAATTCTCGCGACGAGCGAATCACCACTACGCTACCGAAAGCAAAAGAGCTCCGTCCGTTTGTCGAACGCGCCATCACGCTCTCGCGTCGTGCGCGTGTTTTTACGGATGAAGGCGCTGCCAACCGCGCGTTGCACCTTCGCCGTCAGGCCGCGGGCTTCTTTCACGCAGGTAACACCGCCATGAGCCCGGCGACCGGCAAGCGTAAACAGTTAAAGCCGGAGCGCACTGCCGGTGTCGCGGCGCTCAGGCGTCTTTTCGACGAACTCGGCGAGCGCTACAAGGATCGTCCCGGCGGCTACACACGAATTCTTAAGCTGGGCCATCGTGTCGGTGACGATGCAGAACTCGCGATTATCGAGCTGGTTGGCAATCCGCGCGAAGTCGAGGCCATCGAAGCTGCCAAAAAGCGCGCGAAAGCCACGACTGCAAAGAAGAAGGGATCGAAAAAAGCAGCCAAGAGCGAGACCACGGATACGGCCGAGGAAACTGAAGAATAGGCCTAATCCGTAGCCGGGCTGAGAAAACATGGCTGCACGCAAAGAACAGAACGAACCCGCAGCAAAAGCTTCCGTCAACATGGACGAGCTGCGCGAACTGATCGCGTTGCTGCGTGACAACGGCCTGGCGGAGCTGGAGCTCGAACGAGAAGACTTTCGCGTGCGGCTCCGTCGCGAGGGCGCGAACGCGCAACCGTCAAACGTGGTGGCGGATCGGCCGCCTGTTCCGAATATCGATCCGGTTCTGCGTGCCCCTGATGGTGCAGCTCGAGCGGCCTCTGCGCCCGAGACCAAGAAGGCCGAAGAAGCTCAGGACCTGCACATTATTCCTTCTCCGATCGTTGGTACGTTCTATCGCTCGCCTTCACCCAGCGCCGATCCGTTTGTGAAGATCGGCAGCAGCGTTGAGAGTGATACCGTGGTGTGCATTATCGAAGCGATGAAACTCATGAACGAGATTCAAGCTGAGGCGGCCGGCGAGGTAGTAAAGATTTACGTCGAGAACGGGCAGCCGGTGGAGTACGGGCAGCCGCTTTTCGGTATTCGCAGTTAAGCCACAAAGAGGCACAAAAGGCACAGGAATATTTTGTGTCTTTTGTGCTTTTTTGCGGCAAAAAACTTATGGCCTTTAATCCGCGCAAGTTCAAGAAAATCCTGATCGCCAATCGCGGCGAGATCGCGTGCCGCATCATCTGGACGTGCAAGGAGATGGGCATCAAGACTGTCGCCGTCCATAGCGACGTCGATCGCGATTCGCTGCACGTGCGCTTTGCCGACGAAGCCGCCTGCATTGGACCAGCACCGTCCGCGCAGAGTTATCTCAACATCCCCGCTATCATCAGTACCGCCGAGATCTTCAACGTCGACGCGATTCACCCGGGCTATGGATTCCTCGCAGAGTCCGCATACTTCGCCGAGATCTGCGAAGCGTGCAACATCAAGTTCATTGGACCAAGCGCGAACGTGATCCGTCTGATGGGCGACAAAATCGAGGCGCGGCGCGTGATGAAAGAGGCGGGCTTGCCGGTCGTGCCTGGAAGTGAAGGCGCAATTACTTCCGAGGAAGAGGGCCGAAGACTCGCGCGTGAGATTGGTTACCCGCTGATGGTGAAAGCTTCTGCCGGCGGCGGTGGCCGCGGCATGCGCATCGTTCGTACGGAAGACGAACTCGCGAAAGCTCTCGAAACCGCATCAACCGAAGCGGCGGCGGCATTCAACGACGGCAGTGTTTACATCGAGCGCTACATCGATCATCCGCGGCATATCGAGATCCAGGTGATGGCTGACGAGTACGGCGAGTGCATACATCTCGGCGAGCGCGAATGTTCGATCCAACGCCGGCACCAGAAGTTGATGGAGGAAGCTCCTTCAACTGTGTTGACACCCGAGCTGCGCCAGATCATGGGTGAAGCTGCAGTTGGAGCTTGCAAGAAGCTTGGTTATTCGAGCGCGGGTACGGTCGAGTTTCTCCTGGATTCGCAGGGCAACTACTACTTCATGGAGATGAACACGCGCATCCAGGTCGAGCATCCGGTCACGGAGATGGTGACGCTGGCGGACATCGTGCGCAATCAGATCCGAATAGCAGAAGGCGAGCCGCTTGGCTACAAGCAGGACGATCTGCTGATCGTCGGGCACGCTATCGAATGTCGCATTAACGCCGAGAATCCCGAGACGTTTGCGCCTTCGCCTGGCACCATCACCGCGTTCAACTTGCCTGGCGGGCCGGGTGTTCGGGTCGACACGTTCGTCTATCCCGGTTACCGCGTTTCGCCGTTTTACGATTCGTTGATCGCGAAGGTGATCGTCCACGCGCGCACCCGCGACCTCGCGATTGCCCGCATGAGGCGGGCGCTGGAGGTGATGGTGATCGAAGGCATCAAGACGACTATCCCGTTGCACCAGAAGATCATGGACGACCCGAAGTTCCGGCGCGGCGACTTCGGGACTGACTTCATGGAGTACTTTCTAGCGCGTAACGGCAAGGTCGGCGCACAGCGTGCTTAAATACCGGATGGATGCGCGGTTGCCGAATGAGTTGGCGTTCCCTATAATATCCGACTTTTCTATGGCGATTTAGGTCGTCTGAGAGGTAATCGATAATGTCACATGGAATTGTAAGAGCGGGCGGTAAACAGTACCTGGTCAAAGAAGGCCAGACGCTGCGGGTGCCTTCAATGGAAGCCGAAGCGGGTAGCTCGGTTGAGCTCGAGACGTTGCTCACTACCGGAGACAAGAAGATCTCGGCCACCGTAGTCGAACACGGCAAGGATCAGAAGATCGTGGTGTTCAAGAAGAAGCGACGCAAACAGTACAAGCGTACCCGCGGCCATCGCCAGGGTTTCACGACTTTGAAGATAGATTCGATTGGTTGACTTTTGACCGTTTGTACTTCGTCTTTGTGCTTTGTTCGACTTCGGAACGGGCCGGGTAATAGCTGAACGGTAAGACAGCGGGCAAAGTACAAAGCACAAAGAACCAAGAACGGAGTTCGTTATGGCACATAAAAAAGGCGTTGGCTCATCTCGAAACGGGCGCGACTCGCAGGCGCAACGATTGGGGCTTAAGAAATTTGGCGGCGAGCGGGTGCTCGGCGGCAACATCATTGCGCGACAGCGCGGCACTAAGTGGAAACCCGGGAACAACGTGGGACGAGGTAAAGACGACACGCTTTTCGCGTTAATTGATGGCGTTGTGAAGTTTGAAGATAAGGGCCGCTCCGGCAAGTTCATCAGCGTTTACCCCCTGGAGCAAACTGCTGCTTAGAAAAGATACGTATTAAGTCGCGACGCCTGAGCAGCACACAATGCGCGGCCGGGCGTCGTTTTCAATTTAGATGTTTATCGATCGCGCCAAGATCCACGTGCAAGGGGGAGACGGAGGTAACGGCGTTACTGCTTTCCGGCGCGAAAAGTTTGTACCGCGCGGTGGTCCATCCGGCGGAGATGGCGGACGCGGAGGCGACGTGGTCTTGGTGGCCGATGCGTCGTTGAACACGCTGCTGCACTTGCGCTACAACCCGCGTCACGTTGCGAATCGCGGGTTACACGGCGAAGGTTCGAACCGTTCGGGCCATGCCGGTGAAGAACTGATTGTTCGAGTTCCGGTTGGAACGCAGATCTTTGACCCAGACACTAATGAGTTGGTGCACGACCTCAGTCACGATGGTGCCCGCTGGCTGGCAGCGCGCGGCGGTCGCGGCGGTTTTGGTAACGCGCACTTCACAACGTCGACCAATCGCGCTCCACGTTACCACCAGAGCGGAGGCAAAGGTGAAGAGCGCGAGCTGCAACTCGAACTGAAGTTGCTAGCTGACGTAGGTCTCGTTGGTTTTCCCAACGCCGGGAAGTCGACTTTCATATCGACAGTGTCGGCAGCGCGTCCGAAGATTGCTGACTATCCGTTCACGACGCTGGAACCGCACCTTGGAGTCGTGGATATGGGCGACTTTCGCACGTTTGTCATCGCAGACGTGCCCGGTTTGATTGAAGGTGCACACACGGGCGCCGGATTGGGTGATCGCTTTCTGAGACACATCGAGCGCACGAAGTTGTTACTTCATCTCGTGGACGTTTCCTCGCTGCCGCAACAGGAACCGGTCGTATCTTACGAGACCGTCAATCGCGAACTCGCTTCGTATAGCAAGGATCTGGTAACGAGGCCCCAGTTTATAGTGGCCACGAAGATCGACGCGCTTGACGATCCGCAGCGGTTGAAGTCGTTGCATGAACGGGCTGAAAGAGACGGGAAGCCGTTCTTTGCGATCTCGTCAGCGACCAAAGAAGGCGTTCGTGAACTGATAAATGCGGTGTCCGCAAAGCTGGACGAGTTAAGCGCCGCGGGCAATCGGAACGATACGGTGGAACTGGCCCTTTAAGTGAAAAGGTAAGGTGATGGGCGCTCGAAAGCGGATCGCCTTGTACGGCGGAACATTCGATCCGGTCCATTCAGGCCATCTCGAGATTGCGCGAAAAGTTTCAGAGTTGTTTGAGATTGAGAAAGTACTGTTTATACCGGCACAGGTAGCGCCGCATAAAGTCGGCCGGCCTGTAACGGAGCCGATACATCGCTATGCGATGCTCGCGCTGGCGACTCAGAACGATCCGCGATTGTCGATTTCGACGTTCGAACTCGAGTCTCCGGATCGACGGTACACGGTCGATACGGTTGAGCATTTTCAAACGAAGCTCGCCGGCTCAACCGAGCTCTTTTTCATCATGGGCGCCGACTCATGGTCGGAGATCACAACCTGGCGCGAATGGGAACGGCTGTTGAAGATTATCAATCACATCGTCGTCACGCGGCCGGGCCACGAAGTTGACCAGTCATTGCCGGTGCCGGACGCGCGAGTGTTCTTCACCGACGCCGTTATGAAAGATATTTCCGCTACCAGCATTCGCAGGTTGGCCGCTGAAGGACGAGTTACAGAGTTGATCCAACTGGTTCCGGAGCCGGTGGCTGAATACATCAGGAAGTACGAGTTTTACAGAGATACGAATGAAACACAACTCAACAGTTAAGGAGCAATCACTCAACCCGCAACCTGCCGTGCGGTCCAACCCACAAGCCGAGACCTGCGAGACGGTTCTCGACGAGCGCATCTGCTCGGCGCTTCACTCGGCCGGCGAAAAGAAAGCGATCGATCCGGTAGTCCTTGATCTGCGCGAAATTGCGAGTTTCACCGACTACTTCGTGATCGTCAGCGGTCAGAACGAGCGGCAAGTGCAAGCGATTTCCGATGAGGTCTACGAACAATTAAAGAAGTCGGGCGAAACAGCAGCAAGAGTCGAGGGTTACAAGACCGCCGAATGGATCCTGCTCGATTACGGCGACTTCGTCGTACATGTGTTCGAACAGAAGGCGCGACAGTTTTACGATCTCGAACGGTTGTGGCGGGAATCAAAACGCGTCGCGTTGCCGCCTGAATTCGGCAACGATAGTGGAAGGTCTTTGAGATCCGAATCGTGATCGAAGTCTTTGCGCGCTCACCCGGAATGCGCGAGGCGATTAGTCTCGCGGAACGTGTGAGTCGCACAGATTCAAACGTCTTGATTACCGGCGAGTCGGGCAGCGGCAAGGACGTGATTGCTTCGTTCATTCACACGAAGTCCGAGCGGGCACCGCGGCCTTTCGTAAAAATCGATTGCGCGACGTTACCGGGCGCGTTACTTGAGGCCGAGCTCTTTGGTTACGAACGCGGTGCGTTCACAGGCGCGAACGAAGCCAGGCCCGGTCGCTTCGAAGGGGCCGGCAAGGGCACGATCGTACTTGACGAGATCGCGCATCTTTCGACCGACGCACAAGCGAAGTTACTGCGGGTGATCCAAGAGCGCGAGTTTGAAAGACTGGGCGGGCGCAAAACGATCAAGCTCGACGCACGGTTAATTGCGTTGACCAACGTCGATCTCGATGGCGCTGTCAGGCTGCGACGCTTTCGCGAGGATCTCTTTTACCGGTTGAACGTGATCCATATCGCAATGCCGCCTTTGCGTGAACGCAAAGAAGATCTTTCTAAGTTGATTCAGTACTTCGTGAAGCAATACGCGACTAAGCACGGGCGAAAAGTCGAACGAGTGACGCCGCCGGCGTTAAAGCTGCTTCAGGCGTACGACTATCCGGGTAACGCGCGCGAATTGTCGAACATACTTGAACGCGCTGTGATCGTTGCGACGGGAAACTCGATTGAAGAACAGGATCTACCGTCACACGTGAGCGCAGCTGTGAACGCGAAGCGCCAGAAGGAAAAGCCGTTGAGCCTGGCGCAGATGGAAGCGGCTTACATTGCGCAGATGCTGGCGGCGACTCGCGGAAACAAAACCGAGTGCGCGCGCATACTCGGCATCAGCCGCAAGAACCTGTACGAGAAGATTGCGCGCTACGAGCTGGTAACACGGATTCGGTAAAGACACGGATTCTTGTCGATTAGGACACGGCTGAGCTGATGCGCTTCCGGATCATTTGGCCAGGAAAGACGAAAGATGCCCGGTTGCGCGCGTTAATTGAAGATTATTCCGGCCGGCTCTCGCGTTTCGTTCGTTGCGAAGTAACGGAACTGAAGGAACACGGTCGCATTGACAAAACGGGCATCGATAAGGAGACCAAGCGCATCTCAGACGGACTCCGTCCCGGTGCGGTAACGGTGCTGCTGGATCCTGACGGTGCGGAGTGGACGTCGCAACAACTGGCCGACCAGGTCAGAAGTTGGGAAACAAACGGGATCAAGGAAGTGGCGTTTGTTGTTGGTGGACCAAACGGCGTGGCGCCTGAGTTGGTGGCAAGAGTTGATAAGCGCTGGTCGCTTTCACGATTGACGCTGACGCACGAAATGGCGCGAGTGCTGTTGCTGGAACAGTTGTACCGGGCGTACACGATCCTTCACGGTCTGCCGTATCAGAAATAATTTTTCCGCCTAGGGCGGCACTATCAAGTAGGGTTTGGAGGATTAAGAAGACAATGGATAAGAGGCGCACTAAGGTTTTCCGCGACAAGTTATTGGGCCGTCGCGAGGGTCTGGTTGGGCAGGTCCAGGCGGCGGAGCTTTATAGTCGGGAACGTGATGCCGAGGCCACGCAGGATCCGGCCGACATGGCCGCTAATGCGTATACAAAAGAGTTGCTGGTATCGATGTCTGACAACGATCGCCAGTTGCTGAATTTGATTGATGAAGCCCTCGAGCGGATCGAAACGGCTGGTTACGGCAAGTGTGTTCACTGCGGCGAGGCTTTGCCGGAGAAGCGCCTCGATGCGGTGCCGTGGGCGCGACACTGCGTGCGTTGCCAGGATTTACAAGAGCGCGGTTTGCTCGGCGAAGACGACGATTAAAGCACGCATTTATAGTTAGTATTACATTGCGGCCTCCTCGAACCTTTCGGGGAGGCCGTTCCGGTATTCAAAGGTATGTTCCTCACCGATGCCTTGCTGTCAATTCTTTATCCGCAGGCGTGTCAGATCTGTGGCGGCAGTGTCGAGCGACAACGGTTCGGCGTGGTTTGTGAAGACTGTTGGAAGAAAACCCAAATCTGCTCCGATCGGAGTGCGCTCGGTTGGTATGAAGGCGCCTTACGGGAAACGATCCTATTACTGAAACGCGAGCCATATCTGCCTGCGCACGTGGTCGAGTTGCTTGTGGAAGCAAGCAAGTGTTTCGCCAGCGTGACTCGAGTCGTTCCAGTGCCGTTACACAGGGAGCGGTTGCGGTCGAGAGGTTTCAATCAGGCGGCAATTATTGGCCGAGAGATGTCGCGGGCGCTGGCGGTTCCGCTGGACGAGGTGAGCCTCGTACGTGTCATATCCTCCGAAAAACACCGCACAGGACTTGACGCCAAAGGACGACGGGAGTCCGTCGCAAAGGCATTTGTTGTGCCGCGTCCTCGGTTAATCGGAGGCGAGAATGTCCTTCTGGTTGACGATGTTTTTACCACCGGCGCGACTGTGGATGCTTGTGAGGAGGCCCTTATCGAGGCGGGCGCAAAGTCGGTGCTTATTTTCGCCCTGGCGCAGGCCAGACACTAATCTTTTTGACACTCTCTTCAGCGCTCGCGTAATATCAGCCCTACTATGAACGGCAGGGTTTTAGTCCTGAACACCTCGTTTGAGCCCATCAACGTGTGCACCGAGAGGCGCGCCGTAGTGATGATCTTCAAAGGGGTAGCCCGTGTGGAAGAGCACAATGGCCACATGCTTCACTCGCAAAGACTGGCCATCCACGCGCCGTCCGTGATTCGCCTGACCGAGTACATTCATATTCCGTTTGAGCGCCGGTCGCTGTCCCGAAAGAATATCCTCCTGCGCGACCACTCGACCTGCCAGTATTGCGGCAAGCAATACCCGCCTTCGGAGTTAACACTCGATCATGTCCAGCCGCGCTCGCGCGGAGGTGAGTCGGCATGGGATAATCTGGTTGCCTGCTGCAAGCGCTGCAATCATCGGAAGGGTAACCGCACCCCCGAGGAATCGGGAATGCACCTGCTGCGCAGGCCACGCGGGTTCTCGCTGCACGTCAATCGACAAATCATGCGATATCTTGGCAGGGCAGATGAGACCTGGCGGAAATACCTGTTTTACGAATCGAATCGAGAATAACCGGACCCACTTAGAAAGAGGACATTATGAGTGCAACAATGTTGGCGATCGCGGGGCTGGGACCCACGGAGCTTATAGTAATCGTGCTGGCTATTGTCTTGCTCTTCGGCGCAACGAAGCTGCCGCAATTGGCAAAGGCGTTGGGCCAAAGCAAGCGTGCATTCAAGGAAGGGCTAGACGAGGGCGAGCGAGAGCCGACCAAAGAAATTAAGGAGTAGTGAGAACTTCTTTGGAGTTTCTTTTAGATCTTTGTTCTTCGACCTTTGTACTTGGATAACTTCTACCAAGTACAAAGCACAAAGTTCCTACTCATCAGTGACTGTGAGCCTTTTGCCCAACGACTAACGACGCTTTCACCGAAAGCGCAAACTCCGCCTCATGCCTTTCTTCGTTAATCAAGCGAGAGATTTCGCTGGATAGATCTGTTCTCATATCTTCCGGCACGAGCGCGAGCCACGCGGGCATCAGAAACTCAGCTACCAGCGGTGAATTCAAGAATTGTTCCCCCGACTCGTAATCAAACTCTTCGATACGTGTCCACGTGGTTACGTCGCGGAGTCCCTCGTCTTCCGCCATCTGCTCCACTTCCGAAACCGTGGGCAACTCAGTGATCAAATGTTCGACTTCGGCTTCGTGATCGGTCAGGCCCGTGTTGTGCAGAGCTTCCCAGTAGATCGAAAAGAACTCGCCGAAACTGGAAGCAGTAGGCAGCGCAAGAGCGATCGTCGCGCCCGGACCAGCCACTCGGACGATTTCCGCAAACATCCTGCGTACGCGGTGAGTTGGAATCAGCGACGCATTGCCAATAACGAGATTGAACTGGTTGTCGGGCAGTCCAAGTGAGTCTAACCGGCTCTGACTGAAACGAATGTCCTCGCGGGTGGCGCTTGCCTTTGCCTGGGCCAGTCCGAGACACTCGGCGTTCTCGTCAACGCACAACATCTCGAGTTTCTTAGCGGCACGTTCCTGAAGCGCCAATGCGTGCCCGCCTGTTCCGGCCGCTACGTACAGAGCTTTGCCTTCGTCGGGCAGCTTGACGTGCTCGTCGATCAACTCCGCGAATCGTTCGCCCCAGTCGGGAGCGATGAATAGGTCCTGCAGGAACGCGAGTTCCTTGTCCGATTTATTACTCATCCCGTTCATCTGTCTGAAAATACTTCCTCCCTTTGAGTCGATCCGGCATACACTCCATTTCTTCCTGCGCGTCCGGATCGTTGTGCACGTAACGGTAGTCCTTGCCGTAACCGACCTGTTTCATTAGTGGTGTCACTGCATTTCTGAGATGCAGTGGGACTGGTTCGCGTGATGTTTCAGCAGCGTCAGTCGCGGCTGCAAAGTAAGCGGATTTAACGGCGTTCGATTTCGGCGCCTGCGCCAGGTAGATCACGGCTTGCGATAGGGGAAACAGCCCTTCCGGAAGTCCGATGAGCTGCACTATGTCGGCGGCAGCCGCGGCCTGAACCATCGCCTGCGGATCCGCGAGTCCGATGTCTTCCGACGCGAGGATGCACAGCCGGCGAGCGATATAGATCGGATCGGCGCCGCCTTCGATCATGCGAGCCAGCCAGTAGAGCGAAGCGTTGACGTCCGAGTTGCGCAACGATTTGATGAGCGCAGAGACGAGGTTGTAGTGTTCTTCGCCGCCTTTGTCGTAGGCATAATGAGCCCGGCCGAGTGCTTCGATCACTGTTTGCTCGGTGATGGTGCGGGCGCCGTTCGCGTCGGGAGTGGTTGATTCAACTGCGGCGTCCAGCGCCGTAAGCGCCACGCGCGCATCGCCTCCCGCTGAGTGTGCGATGCGTCCCATCAGTTCTTCAGAGATCGATGGGTTGTAATTCGCGAGACCATGTTCAGCGTCGTCCAATGCGCGTCGCAACACGATCTTGATCTCGTCTTCCGCCAGTTGATTCAGAACGAGAACGCGGCAACGCGACAAGAGCGCGCTGGTGACTTCGAACGACGGGTTTTCGGTAGTGGCTCCAATGAGGGTAACGGTGCCGTTTTCGACGGCGTGCAACAATGCGTCCTGTTGTGCCTTGTTGAAGCGATGGATTTCGTCGATGAAGAGTACGGTGCGTTTACCGTAACTCAGTTCCGCTTTAGCTTGTTGGATGGCGTCGCGCAGATCCTTGACGCCTGAGAAAACGGCGGACAAAGCGATGAAGCGAAGGCCGCTGTTCTCCGCGAGGAGCCGCGCGAGTGTTGTCTTGCCGGTTCCCGGTGCGCCCCACAGAATCAGCGAAGGCAGAGCACCGCCTCGTTCAACTAGTCTTCGCAGGATGCGTCCTTCGCCGACGAGGTGTTCCTGGCCGACAAAATCAGCCAACGAGCGTGGTCGCATTCGTTCGGCGAGCGGCGCGCCGTCGAGGGGGGCGACTTCGGGCGCGTCGTCACCAAACAGACTTCTTGTAGAATTCCAGCGGTCCATGGCCTCCAAAAGGATGTATAATTATCGCCGAAACGAATTAAAGACGCGACTGGCCGGGTGGCTTATGCGTGGGATCTTATCAGGATTGAACCCCCGATTTTATGGGTGAAATATGCAGGATCTTCAAGGGAACGCATTTGCCAAAATGTGCGTATACTTGGCGTGCGTGAGAGCACTGGTTTACTAGAGTCGAGCGATAGGAGCACGGAGAGATGAAAGAAGCAAAAGACGTTTTGAGGATTGTGGGAATGATCCTCCTGGGAGTATTCGTTTTCGCAGTGGGCATGCCGATAGTTTTGACAGTGGCGGGAATTGCCACAGGCATCATCTCATTTCTGATTGGACTGGCAGTCCTGTTGATCAAGGTGGCGGTAGTTCTAGCAATCGGGTATTTGATCCTCGTCGGTATTCGTGCCTTGCTGCGTTAGGTGGTTGCGACACGTTAGTTGTTAGACTGAACGGGCAATCGGAAGTTTAAGCTCCTATCTTCCGACTGCCCGTTTTCGCGTTTAATCCCCTCCCAACTGTTTATGTTTTAATTGACCGTTAACAACAGCCTGTGCGATTATCCCGTCGATTTCACCTCACCTGTAAGGACAAAGTTAAATGACGCTGGAGCAGCGCATCGCTCGCGCGGAACGGATGCTGAAAATGTTCGTGAGAAGAGGACGTAAATACCGCACAGAATTTCGTGATAGCGTAAACATCCTCATAGCCATGCAGATGAAAGACAACAAGGAGTGGCGAGCCCGTAAGCGCGAGATGGATGAGAGGATTAAAATTCTCATTAACGCGCAGATCGCGACCGAGGAGCAGATCAAAAGCACCGACGAGCAAATCAAGAAGACTGACGAGCAAATTGCAGCTTTGGCCGGTAAAACGGAACAGGCTCTTGATCGCTTAAGTGCTAGCCAGGCTAAGACTGAGGAAGCCCTTCGTCGTTTCATCAATAGTCTCAATAAGGGTCGGAACGGCAACTCAGAAAATTAATTAGCCTAAACATTAAACCGGAAGTGAACTACATCGCCCTCTTGCATGATGTAGTCTTTGCCCTCCAATCGTAGTAAACCTTTATCGCGGGCGGTGGCGTAGGAGCCAGCGCCGATGAGGTCGTCGTAGCTGATGACTTCCGCACGGATGAAACCGCGCTCGATGTCGGAATGGATCGTGCCGGCTGCGGTTTGGGCGCGTGTGCCCTGCGGGATGGTCCACGCGCGCACTTCCTTTTCGCCGGCAGTGAGAAACGACATCAATCCAAGCAGGTGATACGCGCTCTTGATCAGTTGGTCCACACCGCTCGTCGAGACTTGCAGGCTTTTCAAATAGTCGAGCCGTTCCTCCGGTGGCAGTGCAACGAGTTCGGCCTCGAGTTGAGCACAGATGACGACACATTCTGCCGCCTCTCGCGCAGCGATCTCGCGCACAGCGCCGAAAAACTTATTCCCCTCCAAATTGGCGAGCGAGTTTTCATCGACATTCGCGGCGTAAATCGTCGGCTTGGTGGTTAACAAAAAGAAGTTACGTGCAACACCGCGTTCGTCCGTCGTCAGATCAACGGTCCGCGCCGATCGCCCTTGCTCGAGCGCGGGCTGAATTTTGTCGAGTACTTCCAACTCCGCGCGCGCAACCTTGTCGCCACCCTTCAGATTTTTTTGCGCCTTCTCACGCCGTCGTTCGACTGTGGCGAGATCCGCCAAAGCCAATTCGATTTGAATTGTCTCTATGTCACGCACCGGATCTATCGATCCTTCGACATGAATCACGCTTTCGTCTTCAAAACAACGGACGACCTGGACCACCGTGTCCGTCTCGCGGATATTCGCGAGAAACTGGTTGCCCAAACCTTCACCCTTCGACGCGCCACGCACCAATCCCGCGATGTCAAGAAACTCGACAGTCGCCGGCACAATGACCTGGGTTTTCACCAGACGCGCCAGCGGTTCGAGACGTTCATCAGGAACGGAAACGACGCCAACGTTCGGTTCGATCGTTGCGAAAGGATAGTTCGCCGCAAGCGCAGCCGTCTGGGCCGTGAGCGCGTTGAAGAGAGTCGATTTGCCCACGTTGGGCAGACCTACAATGCCTGCACGTAGCATCTTTTGCCTCGCACGAAAGCTAACCTATCTTGCTGGAGTTGTCGATCCCGGTATAATTCTCACTCCAAAGAATGATTGCTTCCTTAGCACTGGCCTTACTGGTTACCTTCAGCGGTACCCTTGCGACTTACCTTTACGATGAGAACGCATCGTTAGGTGCGCGACTGTGTTCGGGAGCTTGTCTCGGATTGACCGTGTTTAGTCTCGTCGGTTTCCTTGTTGCTTCGTTCGTCGGACTGACTGGCGCCGCGATAATCATCAGCACGGCGATCACTTGCAGTCCGTTGGCACTCCTGATCGATCCGGCTACTGCCAAACGTTTGAAACACGATCTCGACGCGGCGACCACAGCCGCCCGCCGCGTGTTTCTGCGACCAGAAAAAGAAACGATTGGCTACTTTATTTTCTATGCGGTGACGATCTTTATTCTATTTAAGGTATTCAGCCGCGCGGTCATCGAAAACGACGATGGCATCAGCACCGGGCTCCTAAACAATTTTGGCGACCTGCCATTCCATCTCAGCGTCATTACGAGTTTTGCATACGGACACAACTACCCACCCGAGGATCCGACGTACGCCGGGGTCAGCTTTACTTACCCGTTTCTCTCTGACTTTGCTTCCGCAATCTTCGTGCGCAGTGGCGCGAGTTTGCGCGACGCCATGTTCATCGTCAGTTTCATATTGGCGATAGCGTTTTTCGGCCTGCTGCATCGATGGGCACTGGTAATGCTGCGAGACAAACTGGCTGCGATCATCACGCCGTTAATCGTGCTCTTGAATGGGGGCTTTGGGTGGTACCTGTTGTTTGAAAAGGCATGGAACGGAGAAGGCGGGCTGTGGGGAGTACTCACGAACTTGCCTCCGTCGTTCACGGTAATACCCGAAACCACCTGGCGTTGGGGCAACGCGATCTCCGCGCTCCTGGTGCCTCAACGTGGATTTCTGATGGGACTGCCGCTTGCGGTAATCGCTTTCACGCAATGGTGGCTCGCTCTCGCAAAAGACGCCGACGTACAAAAGCGTGACGCACAGCAAACGAAGACCAAGCTGCGCCGCCACGCGCCAACACGCGCACCGGCCGACTCCCGTCTTTCACTGCCGACCCGTCGCATGATCGCGGCCGGAGTCGCCGCGGGACTGTTACCCCTGGTCCACGCTCACAGCTTCGTGGTTGTGATGGGCGTGGCAGCGTGCCTGGCGTTGATTCATATCCGCTGGCGCGAATGGCTTACCTTCTTCGCTGTCGCCTCAGCGATCGCGCTACCGCAGTTACTGTGGTCCACATTAAATAGCGCTGTCGACGCGAGTACGTTCTTCGCGTTCGAGTTGGGCTGGGACCGCGGTCGCGAAAACCCTGTCGTTTTTTGGCTCATGAACACCGGGTTGTTCATTCCATTGATCGTCACCGCAATACTGCTGAAGACGAACGGTTATCTAGTTGGGAAACGATTGCTGCTTTTCTACTTGCCTTTTACGCTCTGCTTCATCGTGCCAAATTTTCTTAAGATGGCGCCCTGGATCTGGGACAACATCAAGGTCCTGTATTACTGGTGGCTCGCGTCGGCGCCGTTGGTCGCATTGTTGTTGGCGTGGCTTTGGCGACGCGGGCGAGTCCTCCGCGCGGCCTCGGTGCTGCTCTTTGTCATAGTCACTCTTGCCGGAGCGCTCGACGTCGTGGGTATCGCATTCCGCGATGTTAAGTACGGAGTCTTTGATGCTGCCGGTGTGCTTTTTGCCGAGCGAGTAAAGCAGGTCACTCAACCAAGGTCATTGATAATTCACGCACCGGTGCATAACACACCTGTTTTTCTCACCGGTCGGCGGTCGCTAATGGGTTATCCCGGACATATCTGGACTCACGGACTCGAGTTTGTGCAACGTGAGGGCGAGATCAAACGAATCTATCTCGGTTCGCCTGACGCGCTACAGTTACTGAACAATCATGGCGTAGATTATGCTGTGATTGGACCATTGGAGCGCGTCGTCACTCCACCGAACGAGCAGTTCTTTTCGCGCTTCGAGAAGGTAGAACAAGTTGGCGAATACATCCTCTATAAAATCAGGTAGGAAAAAAGCGAAGACGCAAGCCGCGGCTGGAAACAGACCCGCTGAGCCCGCGCCTGTTCCCGCGGTTTCCTCCGATATTCCTGAACGCGTCTGGCAGATCAGCGTGATCGCGATCTTGCTGATCGCCGCGGTGCTCAGGTTCTACGATCTCAATCTCGTCCCGTTGCATCACGACGAGGGCGTAAACGGAAACTTTCTGGTCAAACTCGTACGCGAAGGGGCGTATCAGTACGATCCGGAGAACTACCACGGTCCAACCCTCTATTACTTTGCCGCCTGGTTTCCCTGGTTGACGCGGTTACTGTTCGGCGTCGCTGCACGCGATCATTACGGACTGACGACGATCACAATCCGTTGTGTACCCGCACTGTTTGGTCTTGCGACTATCGGACTCGTATTTCCGCTGCGTCGCCGGCTTGGAACGATCGCTACGTTGTCGGCTGCGTTGATGCTCGCTGTTTCCCCCGGTGCGGTTTATCTGTCGCGCTACTTCATCCATGAGACTCAGTTCGCTTTCTTTACGCTGGGCATAGTCGTAGCCGGTCTTCGTTTTTACGACACCCGCAATCCCACCTGGTTGGTACTGGCCAGTGCTTCTGCAGCGTTACTGTTTGCGACGAAAGAAACGGCGATGATCTCGATGGGCGTGTTGCTTATCGCGTTCGGGTTGACACACGTTTACCGCCGGTTTTTTCGCAACGTACTTGCTCAGTCTTCCGGCAAGAGTCGCAGACCCATGCCGCAGAAAAGTGCGTTCAGAACGTTCCTCGACGAGTTTGGTAAGACGAACCTCGCGATCTCGGCCGCGATCGCCATCGCAGTTTTTCTTTTTCTAAACATTCTGTTTTATTCGTCGTTCTTTAGAAACTCGCAGGGCATTTTCGACGCACTGAAGACGTTTCAGATTTGGACTAAGACGGGGCAGACGGCTCACGTGCAGCCATTGTTGACGTATTTTAGGTGGTTGTTTCGACAGGAGTCGCCACTGCTGTTGCTCGGAGTTATCGGCGCGTTCCTGGTTGTTTTGAAACCGAAGAATTCCCTGGCGCTGTTTTCGGCGCTTTGGGCATTTGGCCTGATTGCCGCGTATTCATTGATTCCCTACAAGACACCCTGGCTGGTGTTGAACTTCATTCCGCCTCTCGCGTTGATCGCCGGCTACGTGGTCCAGCAGATCTGGGAACTCGAGCGCGGGCAGATTCGAATGGTCGCGATGGTGCTGTTCATCGCCGTGGCCGTGAGCACGTATCAGACCATCGATCTCAACTTCATTAACTACGACAACGACGATACTTATTACGTCTATGTTTACGCGCATACGCGGCGTGGCACGTTGGACCTCGTTCGAAACATCGAGCAAATCGCGAACGAAAGAGAGGGCAAGCAAACTGGGATTACGATCGTCAGCCCGGATTACTGGCCGCTCCCATGGTATCTGCGCGATTACAAGCGCACTGCTTATTTCGGGCAGATGGCTCCGTCGACTGAGGCGCTCATCATCGCGAAGGACTCTCAGAAGGCCGAAATCGAGGCTAACTTTGGCGAACTCTATCGCCAGGTTCCCTCGAACGATGCGAATGGGAGTTTCGAGTTACGACCCGGAGTCCGGCTCCTTCTATATCTCCGGCGCAACCGCCTCTAGCCCCGGAGCATGGATTTAAGCACTCACAACTAACCGTGCTCCTCACTTCATTAACGACAGCGCACTTCATGTTGTGGTTGACATTCTAAGCGTGTCGCACTTATAGTGGCTCACCCGTCGTACGCTCTTCGGTACCTCGCGCTCGAGGTCCCGAGCTGGCCCGAAACAGAGCTATAAGACCTAATGTTCAAACTGCAACGCCTGGAAATCACTGGGTTCAAATCCTTCGCCGACTACACCGAAATAATCTTCACAGGAGACGGAATCACCGCCGTCGTCGGTCCAAACGGCTGCGGTAAGAGCAACGTAGCGGACGCGATTGCGTGGGTCCTCGGTGAGCAGCGCATTAAGCACCTGCGCGGCGGTGAGATGAAAGACGTCATCTTCCAGGGCTCTCGGAATCGTCCTCCGAGCGGCATGGCGGAAGTAGTCATGCACCTGGTCCGAGACGAAGTCGATACACCCGAGCCAGACATCGAGGACATAGATTCGACGCTGGAGAAGATCGACGATCACCTCGTCAACGTAGAGGTCGAAGCCGCGGAGCCCGAGCCAGTTGAAAATACGGAGAACGTTGATCCGAAAGAACCAAAGACGCCACACAAACGACACTGGCGCCGACGAAATCTGGCTCTCGAATTCGCACCGGGTGAAGCGGTCTCCGTCACGCGCCGGCTCTATCGCTCCGGCGAAAGTGAATACCTTCTGAACGACAAGATCTGTCGCCTGCGAGACATTCAGGATCTATTCTCCGGCACCGGGCTCTCTGGTGGTCACTACGCCATCATCGAGCAGGGGCGCATCGGCCAGATCCTATCGGCAAAGCCGATGGATCGTCGCACGATCATCGAAGAGGCGGCCGGGATCACGAAGTTTCGTGTGCGACAACGGGCCACCGAGGCGAGGCTGGAGAATGCCCGGGCCAATCTCTCGCGCATCTCTGACATCGTCGCGGAAATCGATCGGCAAGTGAATAGCCTGCGCCGGCAGGCCGCTAAGGCGCGTCGTTATGGTGTACTGCGTGAGGAATTGCGCGAGCTCCTACGGCACGTCTACGTCGCCGAAGATCGCAAGCTCGCCGCGGTACTCGAAGATACTAATTCAAAACTCTCCGAAGTCGCTGAACTTGAACTCGCAATCGCGGGCGATCTAACGAAACGTGAAGAAGCAGCCCGAGCAGCAACGCACGAAGCCCGAGATCTCGAAGACGGATTGGCGACGGTACGCGCGGCAGCCGCCGAAGCCGTGCTGCAACGTGATCGACAAGCGCGAGAGTGCGTCTATCAACAGGAACAGTTGAGCGAGATCGAAAAGCGGCGCGGTGAAGTGACCGCGGAGATCCAAGGCTTGACGTCGCGCCTGGTGTTGATCGAAGCCGAATGTTTGCGGCTGCAACAGGAAGACGCGCGGTTGCGTGAAGAGTCTGACCGCAGCGCCTCGGAACTGCGAACTGCTGAAGAGTCGTACGCCCGGAAACTCGCCGGTGCGACCGCAGCCGAAGCCCAAATCGAACGCGCTCGCACCGAACTACTTTCGCAGACCGCGATTGCTGAGCGCGTTCGCGAGATCGCCCGCCAACTGGAAAGCACGCTTGAGCGCCTCGCGCAACAAGCTGAAGGTCTAGCGCACGAAGGTGATCGTGCCGCGAGTCAACACGCGGAACGAAAGCTCGAAGCCGAGTCGCTTTCTCGCGACCTTAGCGAAGCGCGTGCTCGGGTAACACGGCTGCAAGCCGAACGGGAAGGGGCCGTCGAAGCTGTAGTTCGCGGACACGAAGCAGTCAGCGATACGGAAGCGCAACTGACGCACGTGCGCGACGAGCACTCGCGAGCCAGCCACCGGCTGGAAAGTTTGAAAGAGTTGGACCACCGTCGGGCTTACTACTCGCCCGCGGTGCAGCTGGTTTTCTCGTCCGACGACACACCGCGTAATTTTCACTTTATCGGTACGCTCACAGACGCACTGAATGTTGACGCGAAGTGGGAACGAGCGGTTGAAGGCGTGCTGGGTTCGTCCTTGCAGTCGATCGTCGTGCCAACGCCTGACGACGCGGTGCGCGCGGCGCAGTGGTTAAGAGAGAACAACGGTGGCCGAGCGAGTTTTTTGGTGGCCGGTTTGCACGGTGGCAGTGATGAAGCTGAAACCGTGTTAACAACGACCCTCGCTTGCCGTCTCGAAGAGCGACCGGCGCTGGCGAGCGGCCAAACCGAACACTTCCGCGAAGACTTGCGCATTTCTGATCTCCTTGGCGCGCCACAGCAGCTCGTCACAGTCCTGAAACGGACCATGCCGCAAAAAATGAACGCGCGACTGGCGGCGAATCTCGACGACGCAATGCTCCAGTCGATCGCGACCGGTGAGACCTACGTCACGTTGAACGGCGACTGGATCGCGAGCGGACAATTTGTGAGCGCAGGCGATGCCCGCGATCTCGAAGAAGGCGCCGGACTGCTCGCGTTCAAACGTGAATTGCGAGAGCTTGAGATACGGGCTCAGGCACTGGCGGGAGAAGTGGATCTAGCTGCTATGGCAGCCAGAGAAGCGCGTGCGCGCCTTGTTGGCCTGGAAGATGCGGTTGTTACTCTGAACGAAGCCATCGGTCGCGAAGAGCGCGAAGCGATGCAACAGCAACTGACTGTCAGCGGTCTCGAACAGGAAGTCGAAAGAGCCGAGCGTCACATGCGCGTCGTGGGCCAGGATTCGCTGCGCGTCGAAGAGGAGCGGATCGAGATCGAGCAACGACGAGCGAACGCTTTAGCCGAAGCTGAAGCTGCTGAAGCAGCGCGCGAGGCGGCGGCGGACAATGTGATTCGCGCCTCAGCCTTGTTGACCGATCTGCGCCGCGAAGCAGAACTCGAAAGCGAATCGCTTGCGGGCCAGCGTGCGTCCGCGGCTGCTGCTGCTGAACGACGTCGCAGCACGACCGCGGAACTGCGACGAATAGAAGGTGAGCTTGCCGATTTCGCGGCGCGCGTGCAGCGCCACCGCATGGACCTCGCGGAAATGGATGGCCGCGCCGAGGAACTAAAACTTTCCATCGCGGACCTTGAATTTAAAGCGAGTTCGGTCGAAAGCGATCGGGCTCGCGAAGAAGAGCAAATCAACGACCTTTCCAACCGTTTGCAGCAAGCGCGCAGGCAGGCAGACGAATGCTCGACCGAATTATCAGAACTGAACCGTCAGGCGGCAGAAGTTCGCGATTCGCGCGCGGGCCTCGAAGTGCAACGCGCCGAAGCGCAGGCACGGCAAACGTTTGTTCACGAAAACTGTCAGACCGAGTTGGGCCAGTTGTTGGAAGATCTCGCGCGTGAACTCACGCTGGCCGACGAGTTCGATCTCGACGCGAGTCACAAACGGGTCGAAGAACTGCGCACTCGACTCGAAGGTTTTGGTGGCGTCAACATGATGGCGCTCGAGGAGTTGGCGGAAGCGGAAGAACGGTTGTTGTTCCTTACCGTACAACGGCAGGACATCATCGAAGGCATCTCGGCAACTGAGGAAGCGTTGCGCGAAATCAAACGTCGCTCGCGCGAACGTTTCCGCCATGCGTTCGAACAGATCAATAAGAACTTCAGCGTGCTGTTCCAGGAGTTGTTCGGTGGTGGCCGTGGCGAGATGAGCTTGATCGATGCCGACGACGTGTTGGAGTCGGGAATCGACGTAGTGGCCCAACCACCGGGCAAACGCTTGCAAAACGTGTTGCTCCTTTCGGGTGGCGAGAAAGCAATGGCCGCGCTGGCACTGGTGCTGGGCATCTTTCACTATCGCCCGGCGCCGTTCTGTCTGCTTGATGAGGTCGACGCGCCACTTGACGAAGCGAACGTGGGACGCTTTACTGATAAGGTCCTTCAGATGGCGACCGACACGCAGTTTATTGTGATCACTCACAATAAGCGAACGATGGAGATGGCGCGTGCGCTTTACGGCGTGACGATGGAGGAAGCAGGAGTTTCGAAATTAGTTTCGGTAAAGTTTGAGTGAATAAACGAAAATCAATTACGCAAGGCCTCCCCGCCGCGCTCGTGATTTTGGGCGCGGCGATTTTTACTTATGCGCAGAATCCAGGGCCGACGAAGCACAATACGCGCCCGGCGCAAACAGCCACGACTCCGGAAGCGGTGACGGAGAGCAAGAGTGAGACTGTCAAATATACCTATGAGTTTTCTCAGCCCAAGTTTGTAGTCAAACACATCGTGCTGGAACACGATGCAAACGGGCGCGGCACCGTCAAGTTCGAACGCCTGAACGAAGACACGCCGATCGTCGAACCGCTGGCGCTTTCACCCGCGGCGCTCGCACGCATCAACGCCGCCTGGCAAGCGCTTCAGTTTTTGGACTCCAACACGGACTATCAATCGGACAAGCAGTTTCCGCATCTCGGCACGATGCGTATTGGCATGGAACACGGAACTCGAAAGCGTGTCGCTGAATTCAATTGGACCAATAATACCAACGCCGAAACTCTGATCCACGAATACAGGCGCGCAGCGGATCAGGCCATCCTCATTTTCGATATTTCCGTCTCGCGCGAGAACCAGCCGTTGAATGCGCCGAAATTGATGGAAGTGATGGAGTCGTTAATGAAGCGCAATGGCCTTTCCGACCCGGAACAATTGTTGCCGCTGCTCAAGGACCTCAGCACCGACGAACACATTCCCTTGATCGCGCGCAATCACGCGCTGCGGATCATGAAAAAGATCCGTGGTAAATGAAACATCCAAGAGTCCTGCTTTTATAGCGAGAACACAGGCGGACCAGGGCGCTCAACTCACGCATCCCGATGTTCTCGACGCGGACGTTACCTGGCGTTCGGCAAAACTGTTTACCGCGGAAGAGCTGAACTTCGATACTTCGGCCGCGGCAGTGAACTGGATGAACAATCTGAGCCGCCGCACGGATCACGTTCAATTGCGTCCGGCCTTGCTGAATCTCAAGCGCGAGCTTGAATTGATCGTAGCCAGCGAGCGGACCAGCCAATCGGACCGTCAACTTGCGGAGGAAATCCGTCAGTGGATAACGGTCTGGCTACAAAATCCTGGGATTTTTGGTGATTGGTTTGAACTACGCCGAAATACCGTGGAGTTTGTCCGGTTATTCGGGTCGTAAAGAGGTTTCCCGCCCACATTTTGGAACTTTTATCGCTTGCCCAGCGAATACCCATGTCTGTCAATGCATTTGGGCGCATGAATCTGAAAAGCGAACCTGGTGATAGCGAACTGCTACGGTCAATGCTGGCCGGAGACGAGGAGGCCCTCGCGCTTCTGTATCGACGTCGGCAGGGAAGCGTCTACCGGTTCGCTTTGCAGATGAGCGGCTCGAAACCGATCGCGGAAGACGTCACCCAGGAAGTGTTTCTATTCCTGATGCGCGAAGGGCATGTGTTTGATCCGGCGCGGGGATCGCTGAATGCATTCCTGCTCGGCGTGGCGCGAAATCATGTGTTGCGCCGAATGCGAGTCGACCATTTCTTAACTCCGATCGGAGACGACGATGACACCGACGTAAGTCTTTCGGTATCGCACACCGAAGTGCGGCCACTGGACGATCTTGCGCGAGCGGAGACGATTGAGTTGGTCCGTAATGCCGTGCTCAGTTTGCCAGCGAAGTATCGTGAAGTGGTGGTGTTATGCGAACTCCAGGATTTGAGTTATGGAGAAGCGGCCGAGATTCTTGGTTGTGCGATCGGCACGGTCCGTTCGCGTTTACATCGCGCGCGGGCGTTGCTGCTTGCAAAACTGCGGCCGGCTGAGCTGGTTGATGATGAGACTTCAGCTACATTGAAGTCAGCGGGGTGTTTCGCATGAACTCTCAAAGATCTGATGAAGAAATACTGACGAGTGGTTTGAAGTTGCTCGCCGAAGACATGGCGTCGCTGGATGCGCCTCCCGAAATCGAACAGCATCTACGCGAGACGTTTCGCGCCCGCGCTGTGGTTGTTCCTATGCCTGTTGCGCGGAGATACACGGGTTACTGGGTGGCGTCAATCGCGGCGATGATTTTGATTGTAATCAGCGTTGTTGCGCTTCGGTCTCGCACGGATCCACCAAAACCAATGAACGCTCAACAGACCGAGCAACCACGGATCAAAGAAGAACCACCAGTGGTACAAGAGCAAAAGGTTGAGCCACAGCAGCTCAAAGAGGCGATCGTGCAAAAGCCACGAAGGCAGACCGTGCGCCGGTCGGCCAACAGGGAAATCGCTAATCATGTAAATCGTGAGATAGCTACAGACTTCATGCCGCTGGGATATTACAACCCGGCGACGTTGCAAGACGGCGGACAGATCATTCGCGTCGAACTCCCGCGCTCTGCTCTGGTGAACTTCGGGTTGCCCGTAAACATGGACCGTTATGACGAGAAAGTAAAAGCTGATGTTTTGTTAGGGGTCGATGGGTTGGCCCACGCTATACGTTTTGTTCAATAAGGTTACCCCGGCAATGCCGGGTTGAAAGGAATGACGGAGATGAGAAAAGTATTCGTAACGTTTGTGGTGTTGCTGTTGGCAGGAATCACAGGCTTTGCACAGACGGCGCAGGGACTCGCTTGGCAACAAACGCGCGTGGCTCAGGGACCCCCAGGTGCGCCGCTGCCGCCTTCACCGCCGGATGGTAATTTTCTGTTCATCGCATCGGAGAGCTTTGAAGGCAAGGTCGTCAAGAATGCTCCTTACTCGGCCGAAGCCGTGACGGAGCACGTTCAAGTGCTGGCCGACGGCAATCGCATCGTCAACAAGTTCAGCAGCACGGTTTATCGCGACGGCGAAGGACGCACGCGACGTGAGCAGACGCTGAAAGGACTCGGCGTACTCGGAACCGGACAGGAGCCGATGCAGACGATCTTTATCAACGACCCGGTCGCCGGCGTCACGTACTCGCTCGATTCACGCTCGCACACCGCGATCAAGAGCATTCCCTTCAAATTCGAGTTAGGGCCCAAGGGACTGGTTGGTGGTGATGGTGAAAACCGGCGTTTCGAATTCAAATTCGCGCCCGGCGGAAACACCGGCACAATGATCTTGACGTCGCCGTCCGGCACGCCGCCACCGCCGTCGAGCGCTCGCATCGCCGTTGAAACGCAACAGTTCAGTATCGGAACCGGACCTGCAACCGGCGGCGTCAGCTACGTCTTTCGCAAGTCTGTTGGATCGAAAGAGAATGAAGTGAAAACGGACCTCGGCAAGCAGATGATCGACGGAGTAGAAGCGCAAGGCACACGCACAACCGTCACCATACCCGCCGGTGAGATCGGCAACGAGCGTCCAATCGAGATCGTCAGCGAACGCTGGTATTCACAGGAGTTGCAGTTGGTGGTGATGACTCGTCACAGCGATCCGCGGTCGGGTGAGATGACGTACAAGCTGACGAACATTAATCGCAGCGAGCCTGCCAGGTCTCTTTTCGAAGTGCCGTCTGATTACCAAATCAAGGACAGTATTCACAGCGGCGGACCTCTAATGCCGCGCACCCGCAGGCTGGCAAATCCGGAAGAGCAGTAGATCCGTGTAGGGGGTAATCCGTGTTAGACAACACGGATTACTCCTCTTCTTCACCACCTTTTATTCTTCCCTCAGCCCGCGACTGCTCCACAATCTTTTGGGCCAACTGACCAGGAACCGGATCGTAATGCGAAAATTGCATGTGGAACGAACCACGTGCTGCCGTGATCGAGTTCAGCGTGGATTGGTAGTTCAACATCTCGGCCATTGGCACCTGCGCTTTGATCACCTGTTGCTTGCCGCTCGTTTCCATTCCCTGCACGCGTCCGCGGCGTGAATTGAGGTCCCCCATGATGTCGCCGCTGTATTCCTGCGGTGCGGCGATCTCAACGTCCATCACCGGCTCCAGCAGCGACGGCCTCACTTTTTCCATCGCCGCCCGAAAGGCCTTGCGTCCTGCCGCCCGGAACGAGTGTTCGTCAGAGTCCACCGGGTGAAATGAACCATCGACCAACTGCACTTTGAAATCGACCAGGGGATAACCGGCAATCGCGCCCGACTGTGCCGCCTCAACAATTCCTTTCTCAATGGCCGGTCTAAATTGCTGCGGTACTGAACCACCGAAAATCTTGTCTTCAAAAACAAACCCACCGCCACGAGGCATCGGCTCGAATACGCACTTGCAATCGCCAAACTGCCCGCGCCCGCCCGTCTGTTTCTTGTGTCGACCCTGAACTTCCGCGCGCTGTGTGATCGTTTCTTTGTAAGGAACTTTCGGCGGGTGCAGCGTTACTTCCACGCTGTAGCGCTTCTTCAGTTTCTCGACAACCGTTTCAACGTGTAATTGTCCCGAACCTGAAAGCAGGAATTCTTTCGTCTGCGCGTCGCGACTGAAGTGAAGCGCCGGATCTTCTTCAAGAATCTTGTGCAGCGCGACGCTGATCTTCTCTTCGTCCTGCCGCGACTTCGGCTCAATCGCAAAAGCGATTGCCGCTTCCGGATACTCCACCGGGTCGTAAACGATCTGCGCCTGCTTGTCGCACAACGTGTCGCCCGTTTGTGTTTCTTTCAACTTCACGCAAGCAATGATGTCGCCGGCATGGACTTCGGACACTTTGTCGAGTTGCTTGCCCTGCACGACGTGCAGCGCCCCGAGTCTCTCCATAACTCCGCGCGAGGAGTTTAACGAGTTCGCGTCAGTTTGTAGGTGGCCGCTGATGATCTTAAAAACGTTGATGCGGCCCGCAAACGGATCCGCGATCGTGCGGAAACAGTAAGCCGAAAACGGTTCGCTGTCGCTGTACTTGCGTCCGATGCGTTCGGCGTCCGGACGCGCGTCAACGGGCTTGCCCCACTCCGTTCCGTGATGCGCCGGATCCGGCGCGTAGTCAACCAACCCATTCAGCAACGCCCGCAATCCGACCTGAGTGATACTCGAAACGGCAAACACCGGGCAGAGTTTGCTTTGTGCGATCGCGTTATTGATGTTCGGCAGAATGTCTTCTTCGTCCAGCGTGCCCTGTTCGAAATACTTCTCCATCAGTTGATCGTTTGACTCGGCGACTAGTTCCACGAGCCGCTCGCGCGTCTTGTCAACGATGTCTCGCCCTTCGCTTGGAATATCGATCTCCTTCGCTTGCCCATCCGCGGTCAGTTCGTAGGCTTTCATATGGACCACATCGACGACGCCGCGGAAATCCTTCTCCTTCCCGATAGGTAACGTAAAAGGAATGATTGCTCTGCTGAAGGTTTTCTGCGCGGTCTGGAGTGCGGCGCCGAAGTCGGAATGTTCTTTGTCGAGCTTTGTGATAACCATGACGCGCGGGACCATGAACTCGTTTGCGTAGGCCCACGTCTTTTCTGTTTGCACTTCTACGCCCTTGACGCCGTCTACGACGGCGATTGCGCAATCTGCTACGCGCAGCGCCGGTCGCGCATGGGTTACGAAAGCGGCGTAGCCAGGCGTGTCAATAAAATTAAGTTTTGTTTCGCGATGTTCGAGATGTGCGAGTGAGGTATTGAGAGTGATCTTACGAGCGATGGAATCTTCTTCATGATCCGTAACTGTGGTGCCTTCATCCACCTTACCCCAGCGCGGTGTGGCTCCGGCGACGTAGAGAAGCGAACTGACCAACTGCGTCTTCCCTGCGTCGCCATGTCCAATGACAGCAAGGTTGCGGATCGCTTCAGTCGGATAGACTTTCATAACGTTTGATTCCTTTCAGGCATGGGAATTTTAGCGATGTGTTCCGTTGAATTATTCCGTGAATTTAGGCCAGTAATTTAACCAACCAACACAAGCAAATCAAGTTGACTGTTATTGCGTTGTAAATCCGTGTTTTGCGTGTTCTCAGCCATCTTTTGGACCCCAAATCGCATCAGAAACAGTCGGAATAGGAGTAGAAACAAAGTCATGTATTATCGGAAGTTTTTGGCATTGGCGGTGGCCCTCGTGATCGCGATTTCGATGGTTGGGTTGGCATCTGCTAAATCAAAGAACGATAGTGAAAGTTTACAATCAATCGAGCCGCTGAATCTCGCGGTGCTGATCCAGGACGATTTGGTACCGCAAGTGGGTAGTGAGCTTGGTGTTACACGTGAGTTCATTCGTTCGCTGCCGAAGGGATCGCAGGTTATGGTTGGTTACATAACTTCGGGTTCACTTCAGGTACGGCAATCCTTTACGACGGATCTCGACAAGGCCGCGCGATCGCTGCGAATACCGATTGGCAGCACGACCGTTTCGCCGTTCAATCCCTACGTAGAAGTGATCGAAGCGTTGAAGAAGTTCAAGAATGAAGGGACCAACGCGAACGCGATCTTGCTGATCTCTGATGGTCTTGACACGTCACGCGGGTTCGATTCGACCGCGGCAGGATACACACTCGACATCAGTCGTGCGATCGATGAAGCCAACAAACGGCGCGTTGCAGTGTTCAGTTTTTACGCTCCGTCAGTTGGTTTGACGAGCCGTAGCCGTTTGGCCGCGAGCTACGGACAGAGTTCACTAAACAGGCTTGCAAATGAGACTGGTGGCCGAGCGTTTTTCCAGGGCACGACGGGCTTCGTAACGTTCGACTCGTACTTCGATCGTCTGCGCGACCAGTTGAGTCGGCAGTACGCCCGAGCGCGCTAAAACTTTAGTTCATCCCCCATTGAATCCGTGTTCGTTTGCCGACGAGCACGGATTTAATCTTTTGCTTGGCGGTGAGAAGGTCCGGTGGTAGAGTTAATGGCGGTCGGCCCACATCACAAACGCCCAAACAACAGTGCGCGAATACT
>Ga0209387_1000031_pt1 | contig 37915 bp, 31 predicted proteins | sample NCControl_FD_187515 | JGI IMG/M metagenome (GOLD analysis project Ga0209387, IMG submission 187515) | Agricultural soil microbial communities from Utah to study Nitrogen management - NC Control (SPAdes) (version 2) | ecosystem: Environmental > Terrestrial > Soil > Agricultural land | place: USA...
TAAACGCCCGCTTCCAACATCGCGTGAAAGAACCGGCCGTATGTTTCGCGATTGCATTTGTTCGCGCTGCTCCAATCGACCACAGGATCGTTCGTGAAGAAGCTGGTCCACATTGAACCGACGCGATTGGTTATAGTTGTCACTCCTGCGTCGTGCGCGGCGCGCGCGAGACTGTCGCAGAGACGACGAGAGGAACTTTCCAATCGTTCGTAGACTGTTTTGTCGCGCAGTCGACGCAGCGTGACGAGTCCCGCAGTCATAGATAACGGGTTTCCTGACAACGTGCCCGCCTGGTAGACGGGCCCCGCCGGAGCAATGTGGTTCATGATCTCTCCACTGCCGCCGTACGCACCGACCGGAAGTCCGCCACCGATGATCTTTCCCAGCGTCGTGATATCCGGATTGATCCCGTAAAGCTCCTGCGCGCCTCCACGAGCAACACGAAACCCGGTCATCACTTCATCGAAGATCAGCAGCGCGCCGTGTTTCGTTGTTAGCGAACGAACCGCCTCCAGGTATCCCGATCGCGGCGGCACACAACCCATGTTTCCCACGACCGGTTCAATAACCACCGCTGCGATATCAGCGTGTTTCGCGAACGCCTGCTCAAGCGCCTCAGCCTCGTTGAACGGAAGCGTGATCGTATTCTCAGCAAGCACCGACGGTACGCCCGGGCTGTCCGGCAAGCCAAGCGTCGCCACGCCGGATCCCGCTTTCACCAGCAAGCTGTCACCGTGGCCGTGATAACAGCCTTCGAACTTCACGATGCGATCTCGGCCGGTGACACCACGCGCGAGCCGAATCGCTGACATCGTCGCTTCAGTACCGCTGCTGACCATCCGTACCATCTCAATCGATGGAACGGCGTCAATCACTTCCTGCGCGAGTTGGATTTCGAGCTCAGTTGGCGCTCCGAAACTCGTGCCGTTGGCTGCGACTTCCTGCACCGCGCCGATGACCTCTTCATCAGCATGGCCCAGGATCATCGGACCCCACGAGCCGACGTAGTCGATGTAGCTGTTGCCGTCAACGTCGGTGATTTTTGCGCCTTTCGCCGACTTGACAAACACTGGAGTGCCGCCCACGCCGCGAAACGCCCGCACCGGCGAATTGACGCCGCCGGGAATCAAGTCGATCGCAGTCGCGAATAGTTGTTCTGATTTCGTTTGCATGTGTGTTGGCTGATTATAGTCTACTCACTGCTTCCTTCGGTTCGACCGTGATCGAGCGAAAGCGCGATAGCCGCACAAGACCGGGCGCGGCGCCTTTTGGCTTCGAAAGAAATTTTCGCTCCGTGTAATGGATCACGACCTTGGCGTCCTCACTCGCCTGGCTGAAGCGGCCTGCGAGTTGAGCTGCCTCGATGATCGTGCGATGCGGGATCTCTTTCCGTGTCGGATTGCGCACGACTACGTGCGACCCGGGATAGTCGCCGGCGTGCATCCACAGGTCGTTTGGGTGCGCTAGACGAAACGTAAGCGTGTCGTTGTCCCGGGAGGTGCGTCCGACGAGGATCTCGTAGCCGTCGGTTGAAAGATAGCGACGCACGCCCGGGATGCTCTTCGTGGCGGAAGCAGGCTTGCCCTTGGGAGTTTTTGGGGAAGGTGGCGTCGGGGACTTGTCGAAACTTTCGAGTGCAGCGATGTCTCGTCGCTCGACGATACTCTCGAGTTCCTGATTGCGCTTTTCGAGTTGCTCGATTTCTCGATCTACGCCGCTTAGTCTGACCGCGATCTCTTCGCGCGCTCTTTTCGCTTTCGTATATAGGCGAAAACGGCGTGCAGCCTCGTCCTGAAGCGAGGTGTTCTCGTCGATCTCAAACTCGATCTGAGGAGTGCCGTCAGAGTAGTAGTCGGTCACAACCGCCTTATTGCCATTGCGCGTAGCCGTGGCGACATTCGCGAGTAACAGGTCGCCGGCTTTTTTGTGTTCGTCCGGATCGCCGTGGCCGGCTAGATCTCTGCGGAGATGTTCTTTCAACTTCCGTTGCCGCTGCAGCGAAGTTCGCAGTCGCGAACGCAGCGCGCCCGCGCGCGAGTCAAAAGCTTTTTCCGCATCAACTTCACTGTAAAAAGCATCGGCGTACGCGGATGGTGACCCATCTGGTATTTGCACAATGTCGCCGCGGTCGACGCGTGGCTCCGGTGGCGAATAGATCTCGCCAGGGAGCTGCGCACCTGGACCACGCAACACGGCGAGAATCTGGTCCGTTTCATCCAGCAGGTAGAGATTTGCCTTGCGGCCGGTCAAATGAACAATCAACTTCCGAAGCTGCACCTCTGCCGCCACGTCCTCACATCGGAACGCAAATCGCACTATCCGGTCACGCGGATCTTTTTCAACGCTGACAAGCGCGCCGCTATTCGTCCTGGCGCGCAGCAACTGCCCAAAATGTGCGAGTTGAATTGATGCTTTCTGTAAGTCGCGGGCGCGTCTCTCAATGAGGTACACGCGGGGACTCGACGGCTCAACGCTGACGAAAAGAAACCTCCCGCGCAGTCCGAAATCGAACGCAAACGAAAGCGGCGTGAGTTGATAAATTTTTCCGAGGAATCGTCCGCTTAGACTGTCGCGCAGCTCTTCGACGACACGACGGATCAGTTCGTCATGCATAGTTGTCCACGGAGATTATCAGAAAATCCGTGGCTCAAACACGAACGACTGCTGTGCGAGTAATGCGATCGTGAGCCGTATAGCCTTCGCGGCTAAAAAGAGCAGAAAGTACTCCGAGCACGGTGGCTAGCGAGATCAAATAGATGAACGAGCGCCCGATCGACTGGCCGCCAGTAGGAATCAGCTTCGTCTTGGTGTCGATCACTTTCAGCGACAACAGACGCATGGCCCAGGTTCGGCCTGTCAGCGCCGTCATCAATGTGAGATAGACAAAGGCCATGACAACAAAGCTGCCCGCAATCACCGCGATGACGCGCGTGTCCTGCAAATTGTTTCCCGTCCATTGCGCCGCAAAAGCAATCGGCGAAGCGAGCATCGCGCAAAATACGAGGTCAAAGACCGCGGAGATCAGACGCCGAAACGCCCCTGCTGACTGCGTCGGACTGTCGTCTACGCGGAGATTTCGCGAGATGTGGTCGAGATAGTTGAGCGCGGGATCGTTTGGATCGTCTCGAATCAAACGTTTCGGAGAGCGAGGCACAGGCACGGGCGCGGGTTCACTTGGTGGCACGACAACCAGGTGAGTCTTTTCCACAGCGGGCGCTGGCTCTTCAACTTCGATTTCCGGCTCGAACGTGAGTTGCGTCGTCGGATGACCAACTGTTTCGTTCATTTCGTTTTCTTCTCGTGCGGGGGCGTATGCTATGGCCGTCGCGAGGGTGGATCGCGGCTGGCAAGTTTCGGTGGGAGCCGTCTGATGCGCGCGCTCGATACGCTTGAGAGCGGCCGCGACCAAAGGATTAACGGCCGGCATTTCTGTCGGTGGTAGTAACTCCAGTTGCGGCGAATTGATAGCTGCTTCCACCCGGCGTCGTTCGGCTTCCGCGGCCTCACGGGCGGCTTCCCGGGCTCGCCTTTCCTGGACTTCCCGGACCCGCTCGCTCAATTCTTTTCGCCATTCGGGAACGGAACTGCGCGTGACGCCTGGAAAATTAATCAGCGTCGATTTTTTGTCCTGGGATTGAGTTGGAGTATCGCTGGTTGGTTCCATTTTCGCGTCGCCAGGCGAATCGACCTCTCGCGATCGCGACGCATCCTATCAGGAATAACTTTAAGTGGTCAATGAGAAAATAAAGCAGGGATTGAGGTTGTGGTTTCGTCGATCGTTGAGGTTTCAGTGTCGCGGATCAGAGGGGCGTACGTCCGGCGAACCCGGCATCGACGTCGTGCCACCACTCAAGCTCGTCGCCTTCGCCCATTTGCCAGCACAGCAGGACGACCCGACCGTCGCGAAGTGATGGAAAATCGATCAGTCCGCGCTCGAAGTCTTTCAACTGCACACCGAGGGCGTCCAGTTCACTCATCTGCGACGTCATCTCAGTCAAAATAATGGCGTACGCGACACCGTCGTCGATTCCGCCACCGCCCTGTTCGGCTGCTTCGGCAGCTTTTCTGGCGTCGTCGCGATACTTGCTGAGTCCTCGATGGGCCCGCTGAATCCGGGCGAGAATCACTTTTACGCTGGGAAGCAACGCATTTGCTTCCTGGAGTGTGAATAGCTTCATCTGTTGAAGCGCCTTGGACAGCCGTCAGTGATCGTCGGTAACCCTGATGAATTCCGTCGCTGCTTCAAATTCAGCCGCATCCTCTTCTATGTCCGTTTCGAGCACTACCCGCATGGCCGCCTCGAAACTCTCCGCTTGTTTGGGGAGGCATTGATCCTCCAGGTATGGCGCCGGCAGCGGCTCGTGCAGTTCGCGCTCATCATACCGCGTTCCGTGCGAGATTTCCTTCCGCACTTTGTCTGCGATGTCGCCGAGGTCGATGAAATAGTCGGCGACGTCGATCAGCTTGGGCGCCGTGTTCGAACGAAAGCCGGCGATCTCGACGCGGCATCCCTTGTACGCGACGGCGTTAACTGCGTAGACAAAATCTTCGTCACCGGAAACGAGGACCGCAGTGTCGTAGCGGCCTGCGAGTGAGAGCATGTCGACCGCGATTTCGACGTCGAGATTCGCTTTTCTCGTGCCGTCGTAAAAAGTTTTCAACTCTTTCTGAATGACGCGAAAACCGTTGCGGCGCATCCACAACAGGAAACCCTGTTGTCGTTCCGCTCCGACGTCGACACCTGTGTAAAAAAAAGCCCTCAGAAGCCGGCCATCACCTAACAACACTCGCAATAACTTGTTGTAATCGATGTCGATGTTATGAAACCGTGCTGCATGGAAAAGGTTATTTCCGTCAATAAAAACCGCTACTCTTCCCCGATGTCCGAGCTGCCATGAAATGTTGGTAGTGGGATCATAACTGTTCATAACTAAACTCACCCTCTTGTCTAACCTTAGAATGCTTATTTGCTGTTCGTTGGTCAAGTTAACGGTCCAATGACGCGCGATCATGTGGCCGCAATTACCTGACTCGTTACAGCATCGAAATAGATCTTTTTAATGGGGCCATTTGTGACACTAATTTCCCAGGCTAAATGTAGTTCCAGGCCGCGGGATTGACCTGGCGATTGATTTGGATGGGGAAGGGCGTAAACAACTAACTGCCCGGGGTCTAAAACAGCATTGTCGGGCAGCGTTATTGTTTGCTGCCCGGTCGTATTTGAAACGGTAATCGGTTGTGCTTTAACTCTGGCGACGGCTTCTTCTCTGGTGACGCCCGGGCTGATCTGGTTAAGTGCTGACTGAATACGCTCCGCATTCGGCAGGCAGTTGCTCGACAGCGCGATGAGCTTGCCGTCGTTGCGAAAGCGAATCATCAGGTTGCCATAACCACCACGCAGCGGATAACGAAACGGTCGTTGTTCGTAGCGCGCGAGTTTGGTCCCTCCGGCTTCGTCGGTCCGTTCGACGAGCGACAATTCCTGCGGGGCGGCGCCGATGAGTCGTTGCCATTCGGCTATGAATCGTCGCAACGACTCGCGTACTTGTTCTTCAGTTGGTTGCGCGTCGCCAACCTTTGGGAGTTGGATTGTTGCCGCTAAGTCGGTAGGCAAACTTTGCAACGTTGCAGTGAAGGGATCCAGGTTCGCTTCGGTCCGTTGTTGTAAGCCGTAGTGTTGCGAGATCTGGTACCAGGCAAGTGATGCTTCTTCAAGACGCGCGGCGGGGTCCGCAAGGCCGATGGGATAGAGTCGAACGTCAGCTCGTGGACCGCCGGTATCGGGCGGTCGCAAAGCAGCACACGCTCCGCCCAGCAACGCGAACGCGATGATCACAGTTGAAGTCACATACTTCTTTCGGGAGATCCTTTGCGCCTTTGCGCCTTTGCGGGAGATAGGATGTGACCCAATGCGGGTGCTAGCGTGAAAATGTAGCCCCCGCAAAGGCGCAAAGGCGCAAAGGAAGTTTTGCATGTGACGACTCACAGAAGTTGCGACAGAACTCAAAAACATTATCTGGCCTCACAATTTCCCCGTCGTCGTATAATTCAAAAACTTGGAGGACGTGTTGCCTAAAGATAACGAAAACATTCGTCTGCCGTTTACTGGTCCAATTGAACCTTCTGAGCCGCAGGGGTTTACGCCCGACCAGATGATTCGTTGCGATGAGTGTTTGCGAGCCAACCCTCCAACGCGTGTTGCATGTTTGTACTGTAGCGCTCCGTTGCCGATGACGGAGGAGTCGGCGCGACTTCGCAAGCCGGTATTGAAACCGCCGGAGAAACATCAGACCGCTTACAACAACATACTGTTGCCAAGTGAGCGAGAGGTGCCTGACGAAGACCTTGCGCAGGGTGCCGATCTCTTGAAACTCAGCGCCGAAAATCTAAAGCGGATCATGGCTGCAAAGATTCCTTTACCCGTGGCGTGCACCGCTTCTCGTGAAGAAGCCGAGCTGGTTTTCAAAAGGTTGCGCGATGTAGGTTTGCAGACGATCGTTTTGAGTGATGACGAGTTGGGCGCGTCTGAAACGTCAGTCAAGCGTATCAAGTCGATGATTGTTGACGATGAGTACGGGACACTTCAACAGGCCGGAACGAGAGAACAGATCGAGGTTCGCTGGCGTGAAATCGTTTTGATCGTGACGGGACGGTTATTTACGAAACGCGTCGAGATTCAGGAACGAAAGGCGCGCCGCTCCGAGAACGAGATTGTTCAGTCGAGCGAGTTCTCGAATGATGAAGCGGTTATCGACTTTTACACGTCAACGCACCCGCAAACGTGGCGCATCAACGCGAACGGTTTCGACTTCTCGTGTCTCGGTAATCAGAAGACACTGATCGCAAACGAGAACATCTCGCGGCTGCGACAGTTCATCGCTTCGAATGCGCCCCAAGCGAAGGTTGACGACTGCTACAAAAGACTACGGCAGACGCTCGACCTCGTTTGGGCTTCGCAACAAGAAACGCAATCGAGTGGCTGGCGCCGCGAGCGGCCAGGAAAGTTGAGCGTCGGACTCTCTACGGTCAACAGTAACGAAATCCAATTCACACGCTACTCGCGGTTGCAGCGGTATTTTCATCTCAATGCCTGAATCATCGAATCTGATCTATGGCGTGAATGCAGTTGTCGAAGCATTGCGCGCCGGCACGCGACAGATCGAGTCGGTCACGATCCTCGAAAGTGCGAGACCGGATCGTCTGAAGTCGTTGATTGAACTCGCGCGTCAAAAAGGCGTGCCGGTCCATCGTGTTCCGCGACTCGATCTTGATCGGACGTTGGGCGAAGTGAGACACCAGGGAGTGGTCGCCCGCATCGCGGCCGCGCGTTATGCCGACGCAGACGATCTGCTAGACACGCTCGAAACGAAGATCGGTACTTCAGATCCGCCCTTGGTCCTGGGATTGGATGCGATCGAAGACCCGCGCAACATGGGTTCCATCCTGCGGACGTCTGAATGCGCGGGAGTTCACGCTGTCTTCATCGCCGAACGACGCGCGGTTGGTTTGACGGGCGCTGTTGCCAAGGTCGCCGCTGGAGCTTTGGAGTATGTTCCCGTTGCGCGCGTCACGAATCTCGTTCGTTTGATAGAGCAGTTGAAAGCACGTAACATTTGGGTCGTTGGTGCAGCCGGCGATGCCAGCCAGTCGTACACGGATTGGGACTGGACGCTGCCCGCGGCGATCTTTCTCGGCAGCGAGGGACACGGTTTGCATCGTTTGGTTCGCGAACATTGCGACACGCTGGTTCGCATTCCGGTCAGCGGCAAGTTGGATTCATTGAACGTTTCCGTGGCCGCGGGCGTTTTGCTTTATGAGGCGCGACGCCAGCGGACGTTAGCAACAGGCAAACGCAAGCAAAGTTGAGGCGAGAAGAAGAATGTTTTGTCCTAAATGCGCAACACCGAATACAGACGGCGCCAGTTTTTGTCGCTCATGTGGCGCCAATATCAGTCTTGTGCCGCAAGCCCTGACGGGACAACTCGCACGTCCGAGCGAACAGACAGATCTCACGGACGAGAGCGTGTGTGCCGTGCCGGGCAAGTCCCGCCGCCCACCGACGTTGGATAGTGCATTTAGAAGTGTGTTCATGGGCATTGCCTTTCTATTAATCTCCATTGCCCTCTCTCGGTCCATTGGCGCAGGCTGGTGGTTTTGGATGCTGATCCCCGCATTCTCACTGATGGGCACAGGCATCGCCCAATACATTCGCATTCGAGAACGGCAGAATCGACCAATCCCAATGCCCGCGTTACAGCCTCCGACCGTGCGCGCGACAGACCAGCTTATGTCCCCGCCAGCGAGTGTCACTGAGGGAACCACCCGCCACCTCAGTTCGAAGCCTTCCGAACACAGATGACCCGGATCTGTGTCTCCGTTTGTGAAAAGACTATAGATGCGCTCGAGAGTGCAGCCATTCGCGCCAGCGAGTCGGCTGACATCGTCGAGTTGCGTATCGATTGTCTTACACGACTGGAAGACCTAAAGCCGGTATTGAACCGTATCTCGTGTCCAGTCATTCTTACGTTTCGTCCTGATGAACAAGGCGGACATCGCGTGTTGGACCACCAGGCGCGGAAGCTGTTCTGGAACTCCGCACCGCAGACGGAATGGTGGGACGTGGAATCGGACCTCGCACTTGAAACCGATTGGTCCCGCATAATCATTTCGCATCATCATTTCTCCCGCGTTCCGGAAGACATTACGCAGATCTATGAACAACTTGCCGCGACGCCGGCTCACGTTTTGAAAATCGCAGTGCAGGCGAATGACGTCGTTGATTGCATTCCTGTTTTTCAATTGCTCGATCGTGCGAGAAGTGAAGGTCGAGACATGATCGCGATCGCGATGGGCAACGCAGGGCTGGCGACTCGCATTCTCGGTCCGTCACGCGGTGCGTTCCTGACTTACGCGGCGTTGGAAGAAGAAAACGCGACGGCACCCGGACAGATCACCGCTCAAAAACTTCGCTCCGTTTACAACGTCGAGCAGATCGACCGCGAAACGATGATCTGTGGCCTGGCTGGACAGCCAGTGATGCACTCCGTCTCGCCGCACATGCATAACGCCGCCTTCCGCACCGCTGGAATTAACGGCGTTTACCTCCCGCTCGAAGTGCACGACGTGAAAACGTTCGTCGAGCGCATGGTCCATCCGCGTACGAGAGAGTTCGATTGGAACTTGCGCGGGTTAAGCGTTACTGCTCCTCACAAGTCGTCCGTAATGGAGTTCCTCGACTGGATCGATCCAACCGCGCAAGAGATCGGAGCGGTCAATACGATCGTCGTCGACGACGACAAGCTGCTCGGATTCAACACCGACGCCGCTGGATTCATCGAGCCGTTGCTCAAAGTGATTGACTCGCTGAGTGGTCTGCGTGTGGCGGTGATTGGCGCAGGCGGCGCGGCGCGTGCGGCAGTGTGGGCGCTGTTGAGACAGCAAGCGACTGTAACGCTCTTTGCACGCGATGTTGCCAAGGCTCGCTCGCTTAAACAGGTGTTCGACGTTTCGTACGAACCACTCTCGTCTGCTTCGTTCGCCGACTACGACCTCGTGATCAATGCCACGCCTCTCGGATCAGGCGAGTTGATCGAGCAAGTTCCGGTCACCGCAGAACAACTCCACGGCGCTAGCGTCGCTTACGATCTTGTGTACAACCCCATCGAGACTCGCTTTCTGCAAGAAGCTAGCAAGGCAGGTTGCAGGCCCGTTCACGGACTCGAAATGTTGATTGCTCAAGCTAAAAATCAGTTCGAATTGTGGACCGGACAAACACCTTCGATGAACGTAATGTCGGACGCGGCGGTCGCTGCGTTGGACCATTGATTTTTAGTGTTCCTTCCAAGCCGCCCCGTCACAAAAGCTCACCTCTCCATCACAAACCTAACTTCCGCTCGCTAACGTAGACGTACATTCACGCCCACGTTGCTTCCGTTGCTCCAACGGCCCTGTTTGATTTTTGGCACAAGCAACTGAGGTGCAATCGTGAAGAGAACGATCCTTATTCTCGTCGTCCTGTTAGCCGTCCCGATCGCGTTCGCAGGATCTCCACCGCCCAATCTCCGGATCACGCCTCGTATCAGGATGGCGATCGTTTCGAAAGATGACCGCAAGCTAAACGACCTGGATAAAGCTTATCTCGACGTGTTCACAATCCTGCGTGACGACAATGCTTGCAGTCGATTGTATGGCGGGCCGGCGGCGATCGAGGCGCTGAATGAGTTGATGCGCGTTGTTCGTTCGGCGTATCTCGACCGGCATATTGCCGTCCGCATGAGCGGACCTACCACGTCGTACCGGAATGCCAATACCGGATTCTCGTTTCGCATGTTCGAGAAAGCAGAGATTAATAAGGAGGGATCGTTCTATCGCGGCAACGCCGCGTCGCAGCAGCGAGTACCGCCGATTGCCAATTTTCAACCGAACACCCGGCAAACTCGCGTCACCTTGTTATTGCATGAGCTGGGACATCTCGTTCGCGGCGCTGACAAACAGTGGCTGCTCTCGGATGACGGGCATGATCTCGAACTCAGCGCTAAAAATACGAAATATGTCGTTGACGTTTGCCGCGATGAGATCGATTCCGTTACGCGAATGACCGTCGCCCAACAACTCGAAGAACCTCTCACGACTGTGGCTCAACTCGCAACGTTACCGTGAGGCGCTTTGACCGGTCATGCTTTGACTCGCTTGCCAGGTTCGGCTGCGCCGCTTGAGTTGGCTTCGGGGCGAGGCTTTGCCTTGCCGTCGCCTCGAAGGCCGTTTGGTGGGGAAGCTAGTCCCGTTGGTCACAAAACATGGCGCGCCGGTGTTAATGAGACGGTATACGCTCGGGATTGCACCAGTACCTCCCGTGCCCACGTTAGAGCATCAAGAAGACAGTGAAGCTGTATGACGTCGACGCCTGTCAGTTTGGACTACACTCCTTCCGCCTCGTGTGACAAGACGGTTTCTGACGATCATCCCCGCCGGCTAACTTTCATGAACCGACTGGCGCGCCTCGGAATTATCTGGGGAATGTGGACGATCGTCGCGCTCTTCTTTAGTACGCAGGTTTTCATGATGTACTATTCAGAGCGCCAGCCGATTCCATATAAAAGGGCCTTCATCGTTCAGTTTTCAGCCTGCTATTTGTGGGCGCTTGTTACTCCGCTCGTCCTCTGGCTCGCTCGCCGCTTTTGCATCGATCGCAACCGGTGGATCCGGAAAATGGCCTTGCACTTTGTCTTCAGTCTCGTGCTGGTGACAGTGCTGATCTCGCTCCATTTCGTCGTCTACATGATTCTGGCTGGACAAGCGGGTGCCATTACGCCGCTGCGATTGGCGGGATACCTATATCCCAACCTCGATCGTTGGCTGCTTGTTTACTGGTTGATCCTGCTGATGAGTCACGCGTTCAATTACTACAACAGTTACCGCAAAGGCGAACTCAAAGCGTCGCAACTCCGCACGCAGCTTGTGCAATCACAGCTCGAAGCTTTGAAGATGCAGGTGCAACCGCACTTCCTTTTCAACACGCTACATTCGATCTCCGCATTGTTGAGCAAAGACACGGAAGGCGCCCGCAAGATGATCACACGCCTGGGCGACTTTCTGCGCCTGACACTCGAAAACTCCGGATCGATGGAAGTTACACTGCGCCAGGAAATTGAATTCTTAAATGGTTATTTGGAGATTGAACGAATCCGATTCCAGGATCGTCTCACAACCGACATCCAGATCGATCCAACTGTGCTAGAAGCGCGCGTTCCAAACCTGATCCTCCAACCGATTGTCGAGAACGCGATGAAACATGCAGTCGTGAATAGCCGTTTTGGACACGTCGAGATCACCGCCGCACCGCGAAACGGTGCAGTGCATATCGAAGTGAAAGATAACGGTCCCGGTTTGCCGGTTGATCGCACACTCGAAGTGCGACGCGGGAAGGGTTTGGGTCTCGCGAACACTCAAGCGCGACTCGTTGGTCTATACGGAACTGCCGCACGTTTTGAAATGACAAATCGTCCTTCGGGAGGTTTGGTTGTTTCGATCGAGATCCCTCGCTAACAAAGTGTTCATGAAGTTGCACGCCACTCCATTTTCTCGTTCATTTCACGCGACCTGTTAACAGAAACATAACTGAGACGTTGATCGTAACAACGAGTGAATCTCGTTGGCGCTCATTTGCGCCATAACCGATTCAACTGCGGTGTTTATCTGTTACGTGTGAAACTCACCTTCACGCGTATACGTGTTTAATTCGAAAGGTTCTTTTGGGGGCCCAGGATGACGGACGCAACTCGTATTCGAGCGTTGGTCGTGGACGACGAACCACTCGCACGCGCCATGATTCGCGAGATGCTCGAGGGCGATTCGGAAGTTGAGATTGTAGGGGAGTGCGTAAACGGACTTGAGGCGGTCGAAGCAATCAAGTCGTCTGCGCCGGACATCGTTTTTCTCGACATTCAAATGCCCGAGATCGGTGGCTTCGAAGTACTCGAATCACTCGATCCGAATGCACACCCATATGTGATCTTTGTGACGGCGTACGATCAATATGCCGTGCGAGCGTTTGAGGTCCATGCGCTCGACTATCTACTCAAGCCATTTGATCGCGAACGTTTCGAAGGTGCGTGGCAACGCGCGAAAGCGCAAATCAAACTTAACCGCACCAGCCGTCGCGATCAGGACATCATCGCGTTGCTCGAAGAGCTCAAGGCCGGACCGCGCTATCTCGAACGACTCGTGATCAAAAACGGTGGTCGCGTATTCTTCCTGCACGTTCAGGACGTTTACTGCATCGAGGCGGAAGGGAATTACGTCCGCGTCTACGACAATCAGAAAGGTTACTTGCTACGCGAGACGATCAGCAGTCTGGAAGAGCAACTCGACCCGAAACAGTTCCTGCGAATTCACCGTTCGGCGATTGTGAAGATCGATCGGATAAAGGAGATGCAGCCGTGGTTTCATGGTGAGTATCGCATCATCATGGAGAACGGGAAGCAGCTCGCTTTGAGCCGCAATTACCGCTCAAATTTGCAGGAAGCGGTGGGAAACGGCCTCTAGAATCATGGTTTGTCATCCATCGTGGCCGATCCATCACAGGATTTAGCCGTTCCGTCACATGACTGATCTCTTGTTTTGGTCATCTTTGAGAATATTCAGTCACCCCAGGCGTCGTTACGCTTTGAAGAGGTGAGTCAATGAATACGGAATTAGCAACCGAAACCAATAACGAATCAGTGGACGTCAGATTAAACACATTACGGGAAACCGTGCTGCAACTCCTCGAAGAGGTTGAAACGCTCGCTATCTCCCGACCGGTCGACATCAAGCGCGGCGCGCGTTTCTCCGACGAAGTTCGGCAATTTGAAGTGACCCTTATTCGGACCGCCCTGGGGCGCACGTCCGGCAGCCAAATCCGCGCGGCCAAACTCCTTGGTCTCAAACCCACCACACTGAACGCCAAGATTAAGCGCTACAACATCAACCCGACGTTCCAGCCGCAGGCCTGATCCGCGGAATCTGGGCGTTCACTGCTATACTGAAACGCAGTGAACGCCGCAGTGAACGACCGCTATAGTCGACAGATTCTTTTCAACGGAATTGGCGAAGAAGGTCAGCGCCGCTTGCAGTCGGCGCGCGCCTTAATTGTCGGTTGCGGCGCGCTGGGAACGGCGCAGGCAGAGAGCCTATGCCGCGCGGGCGTGGGACGTTTGCGTCTCGTCGATCGCGACTTCGTCGAGCCTTCAAATCTTCAGCGGCAGACGATGTTCACCGAGAGTGATGCCGAGAACCGTCTGCCGAAGGCGATCGCCGCCGCCAGTCATTTACGCGAGATCAATTCCGAGATCGAAATCGAACCTCACATCGCCGACGTCAATCATTCCAACATTGAACAGTTGATCGCGGATTGCGATGTGGTCCTCGACGGTACTGACAATTTCGCCACCCGCTATCTGATCAACGAAGCCTGCGTGAAGCACAACGTCAGCTGGATCTACGGCGCCGCAGTTGGTTCATACGGCGTGACTATGACGATTCGTCCGCATCAGAGTGCGTGTTTGCATTGTGTGTTTGAAGAGACTCCGCCGGCTGCCAGTGCTCCGACGTGCGACACCGCCGGCGTGATCATGCCAATCATCAACATCGTCGCCGCGGTTCAGGTAAGTGAGGCGTTGAAACTGTTGACGGGGCACGTCGAGGATTTACACGGTTCGTTGATGCAGTTTGACGTGTGGCGCAATGAGTGGAGAAAGATCGCTCCCGGCGCGCCGCGCGCTGATTGTCCCGTTTGCCGATTGGGAACTTACGAAGCGCTCGCACCGGCGTCGCATGAGGCAGCGGCGGTGCTGTGCGGCCGCGACGCAATTCAGATCTCGCCCTCGCAACCCACTTGCGTAAATTTTGCATCACTTGCTGAACGACTTCGCCGCGCCGGGGAAGTGAAGTTTAATGAGTATCTCCTGCGCTTCCGGACAGGAAACTTCGAGCTCACCGTTTTCAAAGACGCTCGCTCAATTATTCGAGGCACAAACGAGATCGCAACTGCTCGCTCACTCTACGCTAAGTACATAGGAAACTGACCAAACGATGATCAGCAAACAGACCCGTCGTATCGCCGTCATCACAACCCTTCTTGTTTTGCTCGTTTCATTCATCGCAGTGCAGGCCGGACAACCCGCTATTTGGGAAACTAGCGGCCGCGCAGAGTTGTTGAAAGGAGACGCTCGCGGCGTGTCGATCAGCGATACGGGTGTTTTGATGCTGGCGCCGAAACTCAACGAAGTCTTCAACACTCAACAAACATACATCTGGTCCAGCGCGGTTGATAGCCAGGGCAACGTCTACCTGGGCACCGGCCACGACGGAAAAACGTTTCGCGTCACTGCCGCTGGTAGTGGTTCGTTGTTGTACGACGCCGGCGAGCTGGACGTGACGGCACTTGCGATCGGTCGCGATGGAGTCGTGTTTGCCGGCACATCGCCCGACGGCAAGGTCTATCGCATCGCGTCAGATGGAAAAGCAGAAATCTATTTCGATCCGGCTGACAAATACATCTGGTCGCTCGCAGTCATGAACGATGGCTCGCTCGCAGTCGGAACAGGCGACAACGGTAAGCTGTATCGCGTCCGCGCTGCGGGAGCGAGTCCTGATTCGTCTTTGCTTGTCAGCACGAATCAAACACACGTGATCTCGCTCGCAGTAACGTCGCACGACGATCTGATTGCCGGGACAGATTCGGGCGGACTCGTGCTGCGCGTGTCCCCGGAAGGAAAAACTTTCGCACTCTTCGATACGAGCCTTCGCGAGATTCATGCGCTCGCGCCCGCGGCGGATGGTTCGATCTACGCGCTTGCGTTGAGCGATGCCGCGGCCACCGCACGTCCGCCGGGAACTGCTGCTGCGCCAACGCCTCAACCTTCAGAGGGCGCCGGTGGCGTGAGCACATCGGTAACGATTACGGCCATCGATGAATCAGGCGTACCACTTTCGGCGCAAGCGTCATCAACACGCAGCCGCAGCGACGTTTCGAATGCACGTAGCGCCGTGTTTCGTATACTTCCCGACGGCGCGACAGACGTCGTTTGGAGTTCGCCAAACGTGACTGCGTTTTCGATCGCGCCCGGTTTGCAGCCAGGCAGCGTACTGATCGGAACAGCTGACAAAGGCCGGATCTATTCGGTCACTAACGACGGGCGCGACACGTTGCTCTTGCAGTCTCCAGAAGGACAGATCTCTTCGCTGCTGGTAAGAAACAATCAGATCTTCGCGGCCTCGAGTAACCAGGGAAAACTGTTTCGCTTCGGCAGTGAACTGGTTGGTGAAGGCACATACGAATCGCCGGTGAGAGACGCGAAGCTCACTGCCGCGTGGGGTCGAATCTGGTGGCGTGGCGCTGGTGCAGTCGAGGTACAAACACGCAGCGGAAACGGCGAACGGCCTGATGCGACGTGGAGCGATTGGAGTGCTCCGTACAAGAATCCCGAAGGCAATCAGATCTCGAGTCCGAGAGCGCGGTTCATCCAGTGGCGTGCGACCGTGCGCGGTGTGGGTTCAGGCGGTCAATCGTCGATCGAAGACGTGAGCGTGGCTTACTTGCCGCGCAACGTCGCCCCGGAAGTTTTGTCAATCAGTGTGTTGCCGATCGGCGTTGGATTGCAGCAGATGGTGCAGGTCGCAGTCGATCCGAATGTCGAATCATCAGGTTTGGATCCGGCGTTGTTTGGTCCGGTGGCCCAGGTGCCGCCGCGGCGTTTCTATCAACGCGGCGCGCGATCGTTTCAGTGGCTGGCCGAAGATCGCAATTCCGACACGTTGGAGTATGCGATTTACTATCGCGCGCTTAACGATCAGACGTTCAGGTTGTTGAAAGACAAGTTGCGCGACAACTTCTACACCATCGATGGCGCGACTCTCGCCGACGGACGTTACGTCATCAAAGTCATTGCTTCCGATGCACCTGACAATCCGCCGGGCCAACGACTCAGCGGCGAGCGGCTAAGCGAACCGGTCGATATCGACAACACACCGCCCGTTGTGAAAGTGGTGGGCCAACCGCAGGTCACGGGCCAATCGGTACGCGTTGTTTTCGCCGTTGATGACGCGACCGGAAAAGTGAAAAAAGCGGACGCCAGCATGGACGGCGCGGCCTGGGCACCAGTGTTTCCCGACGACGGAATTGCAGATAGCGGACACGAAACCTACACAGTGGACTTCGGCGCCCTGGCACCCGGCGAGCACACGATCTCCCTTCGATCTTTCGACAGTAGCGGCAACATCGGCACCCTGAGCGTGACGGTCCGGCGTTAAAAACTCACGGATCCGTAGGGTGCGGGCTTGCACGATAAGGTGCGAGGCAACTCGAAACCGTGCGGATTTTTGGGTCTCCTGCTAAACTTTTCGCGCAAAATGCGCCCGGCCGGCGCGATCATCTTCTGGCACCTCGCTTGCAGCCACCCGGATTGGCGCATCTCTTTCTCCCTCCCATGCGCGGGAACAATGCATGAGGAGGCTCGGTTAAATGAGCAAGAAGTTACGAGAAATAATGGCGGCGTTGGTGATTGCGACACTCGTGTCGACCGGCGCGTTTGCCCAGGGCCGAGGGAGAGGCCAGGACAAACGACCGGACAAGAAACCAGTGAAGGTCATCGACGGTAAGGGTGGCAGCAGACCGCCCGACCCCCCACCGAAGCCGCCCAAGGAGAGGGGTGGCAAGAAGCCGTAACATTTTCCGTTTTCCTTTTCTCATTTGTCATTGGCTCAAGGGAACATCAAATGGAAAATGGGAATTGGAAAATGACAAATGAAAAATGGTCAGGAGGCTAGCAGTTGCGGCCTCCTTTTTTATTGGCAAATGAGCATTGCGGCGAGCAGGGGAATGGTCAATTCATGATGACCCGTGATCGAATATCCCTGGCCGGCGCCCTTTTCGGTAGGACGTCGCACGACGTTTGTCAGCGGACGGTACGATTGAATGAAATCGAAGTTTGCGGTCGTGATGTCCGTCAGTGGATTGCCGAGGTTCCGCACCAGCGTCACGCATTTCAAAAATACTTCCGGCAGCACGACTGCCGATCCAACGTTGAGATAAACTCCGCCGCCGTCCATCTCTTTCACTAACGCCGCCAGCAACCTGAAGTCTGTGTGTGTTGTAGCGCCCAGAGAAGCACCGTCGGCTTTCGGGTGTAAGTGGGCGATATCACCGCCGATGGTCACATGCGCGGTGAACGGAACCTTTCCTTCGTAAGCATTGCAGAGAAGTGAATGATCGCGATGTTTCGGACTGCGCTCGGTCAAGGCGCGGCCGACAGCTTCACCTAAACCAATTTGATCGCGCGCGCCATCGACAGCTGCACTGTTGAGCAGTTGGCCGGTTTCTTCCGCGCCGCCGAATACGCCTTCCGATAGTGTGGCATCAACGTCTTCCGATGTTAAGCCAATCATTGCGATCTCGGCGTCATGGACCAGTACCGACCCGTTTGATGCGAACGCTGAAACAAAACCGCGCTTCATCAGATCGATCAGCAACGGTGCGAGACCCGTTTTGATGACGTGTCCACCGATGCCCCAGATGATTGGCTTGTTCAACTCATGTGCGCGATTGATGCGAACGGTGAGCTGGCGCAGAGACTGGACCGCCAGTACGTCGGGCAAACTCGAAAGGAACGTGCGCAACGATGCGTCGTCGTTTACCGGGCTGCCGAAGTCGCTGAGTTTGACTTTGCTGGTGCGTGACGCGAGCGGATAGGTCTTTACGTCATCAAGATCCAGAGGTCGCAGTTGATCGTCGTAGATGGATGGCAAGGGAAACCCGTGTTATCGCCGGCGTTTTGAAAGAAGCCGAGTATAACACGTCGTTACGGAGTGTCTTTCGCGGTTTCCATTTCGACTGCCGCGCGTCGTGATGCGCGTTTTGCGAACCACGCATAAAGGCGTCTGAATGCGAGAGCCAATCCTGTGAAAGCAAGGAAAGCGCCGCCGAGAGAAACGATCGCCGCGATCGTCTGCCCCGCGATCCCTGCGACCTCGCCCGTGTGTGTGAAACGTAAGATAGAGGAGTTGGCGGCCGCGAGTGTATGCTGAAAATGGTTCCCATTTAGTGACCGCGCCGGTGGTTCGATCGAGCACTAGTTGTCCTCGTTTTTGCGGCTGGCCGCCCGAGCCTCGATCGATGTTAAAAGTGAGAGGGGCGGAGGCTGACGTCGGCAGTTGCAGACTGATGCTGCGCCAATCGCTCACCTGCTGTTCCGCAATAAACCATGCACCATCGAGCTTGATTAATGCGTCTGCGGCAGGCGCACTGTTGTTGCCGGTTGTGGCTGGCTGAGTCGCGCGTGGCACCGGCGGCGTTTCGCCGACGATGCGATAGACAAGATTTCCTGCCCACGTGTACGAGATCACCACGGCGGAGATCACGACGAGGAACAAAGCAGGAGCGCACCAAAATCCGATTGTGTTATGCCAGTTGAAGTCGCGCGCCTTTGCCGGAAGGCCGCGACGAAACCAGATCACACTTCTGACTGCCTTCAGGTTCCAGTTCCTTGGCCACCACAAATAGAAACCGCTTATCACCAGAAACAAGAAACCCAAATTAGACGCGCCGGTGATTGCTCGCGCGACGTTGCGGTTATCACCTTTTGCGCCGAGCCAGCGGTGCCAGTCAGTAACGGTACGGAAGAAACTCCTGACGCCTGGCGAACCCTCGCCGAGGACCTGTGCGGAATAGGGATTGAGGAACAGCGTCGTCTCGCGACCAAACGCGATTTCAGCAGGCGCCGACGAGTCTGATTTCAATGTGATGGCTGTCGGGTTGGTCCCACGTGCTTCACGAGCCTTCGCAACGAGCGTCTCGACCGAAAGATGGCGTGCTTCGTAGAGGTCAAGTCGTGGGCGGGACTTTTTTGCCGTTGCCGTGGCGGATCAGATGTCCGTTGAGTAGTGGTCGTAAGACCTGGCCGGTGTGTGAACGTTTCGAACGCGCAACTTCCTCCGGTGTGCCCTGCGCTACTACGCGTCCGCCGTGCTCGCCACCTTCCGGACCAAGATCGATGATGTAGTCAGCCGACTTGATCACGTCCAGATTGTGTTCGATCACCAGTACGGTATTACCAAGCGAGACGAGTCGTTGCAGTACGTCGAGCAACTTGTGAACGTCCGCAAAGTGCAGTCCGGTGGTTGGTTCGTCGAGGATGTAGATCGTTCGTCCGGTCGCTCGTTTCGAAAGTTCCTTCGCGAGCTTGATTCGCTGGGCTTCACCACCCGAAAGCGTTGTGGCTGATTGGCCGAGCTTGATGTAACCGAGCCCGACGTCGAGCAGCGTCTGAATCTTCTGATTGATCTGCGGAATGTTTTGCAGTAAGGCCGCCGCTTCCTCGACCGTCGTATCTAGCAGGTCGGCGATCGACTTGCCTTTGTATTTGACGGCCATCGTCTCACGGTTGTAACGCGCGCCACGGCACACATCACACAGCACGTACACATCGGGTAGAAAGTTCATCTCAATGCGTTTCATGCCGTCGCCTTCGCAGGCCTCGCATCGTCCGCCTTTGACGTTGAACGAGAAGCGGCCCGGTTTGTAACCGCGTTCCCGCGACTCCGGCAGCATCGCGTAAAGCTCGCGCAACGGCGTGAATAGTCCGGTGTACGTCGCTGGATTTGAGCGCGGTGTGCGGCCGATGGGCGACTGATCGATTTCGATTACCTTATCGATGTGTTCGAGACCTTCGATCGAACGGTATGGACCTGGTTCGGTGTGGGAACCATAAAGATGTTGGGCCAACGCGTAGTACAGAATGTCTTCAACAAGCGTTGATTTACCCGATCCGGAAACACCGGTGACGACTGTCAGCAGTCCTAGTGGAAACGAGACGTCGATCTCTTTCAGGTTGTTCGCATACGCGCCGCGGATGGTCAGATATTTTCCGTTTGGAGCGCGCCGTTCGGGCGGAACTTCAATCTTGCGCGCGCCGCGAATGTAGAGTCCGGTGACCGACTCGGGATTCTCAGAGACCTCTGCCGCTGAGCCAACCGCGACAACCTTTCCGCCGTGAGCGCCTGCACCGGGTCCCAGATCAACTACATAATCAGCACGGCGAATTGTCTCCTCATCGTGTTCGACAACGAGCACCGTGTTGCCGAGATCGCGCAGCGCTGAAAGCGTTTCCAACAGTTTTTGATTGTCACGCGGATGAAGTCCGATCGACGGTTCATCGAGCACGTAAAGAACGCCACGAAGCTGTGATCCGATCTGTGTGGCGAGGCGGATGCGCTGGCCTTCGCCACCGGACAAGGTGGACGAAGAACGATCGAGAGTGAGATAACCAAGCCCAACAGTCCTGAGGAAGCGAAGACGATTCTTGATTTCGCGCAGTATGGGACCAGCGATCTGATCCTCACGAGCATTCAATTCGACTTGCTCAAACGCCGTGACCGCATCGTCGATCGGCAAGGCGGTGTACTCCGCGATTCCTCGTCTACCGACGCGCACCGAGAGGGAATCCGAACGCAGTCGTTGACCTTTGCACTCGCTACAAACTGTTGGCGAAACCAGTTCCTCCAGCGCGGTCCTTACTTTTTCCGACGGCGCCTCATTCAGCCGCTCATGGAGCCACTTGAGCGCGCCCTTCCAATCGTTCTGATAAGAGTAGAGGCCCTGCGTGAAAGTTATCCTCGCGTTCAGCCCATTGAGAAATGCTTCGCGCACATCCTTCGCCAGATCCGCAAATGCCGTTTTGGGATCGGCGTTGAAATGTTTGCAGATTGCGAGGAGCGCGCTACGGAGATACGCCGAACCTTGTTTGTCTTGCGTGCCCATGTAGCCGAGACGCTCGGGCGTTTGGCGCGAGTCGGGAATCAATTTCAGCGAGTCGATCTCCATCACGGTTCCCAGACCATGACATCGTTTGCACGCGCCGTAAGCGGAGTTGAACGAGAAGGAGCGCGGCTCGAGCGGTGGAACGTTGATGCCGCAGTTAACGCACGCCATGCGTTCCGAGTAGAGTTTTTCTTCGCCGTCGACGATCGAAATGAGCACCGCGCCGCTGGTTAACTTCAAAGCGGTCCGGATCGAATCGGTTAATCGTTCACGAATGCCGGGCTTGATCAGCAGTCGATCGACGACGGCTTCGATCGAGTGGTTTCGGCGTTTGTCGAGCCGGATCTCTTCGTCCAGTGACAGAAGTTCGCCGTCGATACGCGCACGCAGGAACCCGTCTTTCGCGAGTTTCTCCAGCTCCTTCTTAAATTCGCCCTTGCGTCCGCGCACGAGTGGCGCCAGCACCATCACGCGTTCGCCCTCCGGCAGTCCGAGAACATTCTGGACGATCTGTTCGACGCTTTGACGCGTAATTGGCGCGCCGCACATGTGGCAATGCGGTATCCCGATCGAGGAAAACAGGAGGCGCATGTAGTCGTAAATCTCAGTTACCGTGCCCACCGTTGAGCGCGGGCTGCGCGAAACTGTCTTCTGTTCGATCGAGATCGCGGGGGAGAGACCGTCGACTGAATCCACATCGGGTTTTTCGAGCTGATCGAGAAACTGGCGAGCATAGGCCGACAAAGATTCGACGTAACGCCGCTGGCCTTCGGCGTAGATTGTGTCGAAAGCGAGTGAGGATTTCCCCGATCCTGACAATCCGGTGATTACGGTAAACCGATCGCGAGGGATGTCCACGTTGATGTTCTTTAGGTTGTGCTGGCGGGCGCCCCTAACACTGATGCGATCAATGGCCATAGCGAAAACCAATCATTCTAGCGGACGGTTTTTCGCGCGGCAAGCAGGCGAGATCAGAAGTTGAACCGGGTGCCGATTTCGAATCGACGTGGCGGTTGTGCCGAAGTGGCCTGGCCGAAGAAGGGCGAAGTTTGCACTCCAGAAAAAGCACCGAGATTGGCGCGGTTCAGAAGGTTGAAGGCCTGGACGTATAACTCGAATCGATACTTTTTCGTCGGGCTGGTCGAAATTGACGGTGGCGCCGCCCCATCGCCGCCGCCCACGCGAACCATACGCACCTGCGGCGCGCCACTCGGTTGCGCGTCGGGTCCGAAATCCAGTCCCCAGCTCAAACGTGATCCGATCTCCCAACGCGACGCACCGCGTGCGCTGTTGCGACCCACTCCCACTGGGCGATCGTTAATAACCGTGTCGCCGTTATTGTCGAATCCGGTCGTGATGTTGTACGGCAACGCCGATGTCGCTTGAAACACACTCGAAATATTGAAACCCATCGGCAAACGCTTGCTCACGAAACCGGAGATCAGGTGGCGCAGATCGTTGGTTGCGGGCCCGCGATCAGCGCGGAAGTTGTAGTTGTCAGTCGGCAAACTAAATGGGCTGTCTGCTTCATTGGTGTTCTTCATCAGCAGGTAGTTGATGCTCCAAAACAATCCTTGCACGAATCGTCCCGGACCGACGTTGACCATCAAACGGTGACCGGACGAGTACGCTGACGACTCGATGTTCGTAATGTTGCCGGCAGTCGGATCGGGCCTGCCGATTCCGGGTGACGGCGCGTTCAAATTGCGGCCGTGCAGCAGATGCACACCACGTTGATACTGATAGTTCGTCCTTAGCGAAAACAGTTTGAACGGCTGCGTCTCCATTCCAAATGAAGCCTGAATGATGTACGGGATCTGCAGATTCGGATCGGTTTGAATGCGGCTCGGCGGGAGAATGGTCTGAGTGCCGTTGCTGAACGGATCGGGGAAACCGGGATTGCCGATCACGAGATCGCGCTGTCGCTGACCATCGACGCGCAACGTTTGTTCGTAGACCTGAGCGGCGAACCAGTCGTAGAAAATCCCGGCGCCACCGCGAAACGTGATCGTGCCATCCTTCTTTGGCGAATAGACGAAACCAAAGCGCGGCGCGACATTGAATTTACCGGGGACGTGATTCTGTAATTCGTGACGCACGCCGTAGCTCAGCGTCAGGTTCTTCTGCACACGAAAATCGTCCTGCACGTACCAGCCGAACTGATAATGCGGATACTCGACGAGCGGATCGCCGATGCGTTGCGTGTACTGCGTCGGCAGGCCAGCCTCGTATGTGGCGAGGTTCGCGAACTGAAAAGTTCCAAAAGCATTGTTGAATTCGTTGCTGCGATAACGTGCGGCGTCGAACTGCCCGCCAAAACGAATTCCGTGTTTCTCGAGCGCGTAGTCGACGTTGTCTGCGATCTCCAGATCGAGTCGGTGTCTTCCACCCGTGCGTTGCGCGCTGCCGTCGTTGAAGGAGCCCGGAACCAGAATCGTTCGTCCAAGACTCGATGAACGAGTTTCAGTGTCGAGCCATCGCGCCTGGACACGCAGTTCGTTGAAGTATTTCTTCCCGATGACGCCGGAGTCGGCGAAGCGCGCAATGTACTCAGTCTGGTCTTGCGCGTAGCCACGCGAGGGCAGGTCGAAGTCGCCGACGCCGAGATTGTTCTGCACGCCGGCGTTCCGTTGAAACTGAAAACGTGCGGTGTGTGTTTTCGTCAGTACGTGCTCGACACGCGCGTCGAGGTTCAGGCGACGCGACGGACGGTAAGCAAGATCCGAAAACGTTCCTGTGGGCAGTGTGGCGAAGATCGGTCGTGCGTCGAAGAACAGCGAACCGTCCATGTTGAGAAACAACGACGTGTGGTTTTTCCAGAGTGGACCATCGAGCGACAAACTAAAGCGACGTTGTTGTTCCGGACCGCGAAATGGAGCGAATACTTGCCGGCCGTTCATTGCTTCGTCGCGAAAGCCGAAGTTAAACGAGCCGTGCCATGAATTGACGCCGGGTTTTGTGATGATGTCGACGAGTCCGAAACCGGCGTCGTGATTCTCGGGAGCGTAGGGATTTAGACGAAAGCGGATCTCGCGAATCTGCGACTTCGGCGGAAGTTTGCCGCCCTTGAAACCGTTGACGCGCATCTGCGCTCCGGGACCGGCGAGTTGATTGATCGCGTTTTCGAATTCTTCGGGATCATCGGGCAGTTGAGCGATCTGGTCAGCGGTCATGACGTTGCTGAAGGAAGCAGCGTTCGGATTTGTCGCGCGAACCTGTGCGTCTTCTTCAACATTGACGTCTACCTTAATCGGGTCGATTTCGAGTGAGAGTTCCTTGCGGATCGGTCCGGTTAAATCGACGTCAACATCATGGGCTCGGAATCCCGCGGCTTCGATATGAAGTTGGTAAGGGCCTGAGGATAATTTATTGAAACGCGCTTCGCCTCGCTGATTTGTTTGGGTCGTCGATTGAACCTTTCCATTCTTGATCAACTGCACTTGCGCTTTATTGATCAACGCGCCTGACGGATCTTTTACGACCAATTCCAACGATCCGCTGGTTTGCGCAGCACACGGAAGGCAGATCAATAGCAGGATGACAAGTAGTCGCATCGGAAATTCGCTCCTTCAGTTTTTCTGAAACTTGTCTGCTTTGAACTGCGGGTTGACCTGATACTTCGAGATTTCAAACTCCTCTGAAACCTCGCTCTCGGTAAGAAAAGTGAACTTGTGCGGCAACATCACGCCGTCGACTTTTTTATGATCGGTCATACGAATGAAGAAATCGACTTCTTCAGGGATAGCCGGTCCTTCTTCTCGCATCTTTTTCTCAGCTTCTTCGCGGGCCTTCTTGATGTCGTCTGGATTTCTTTCGCCTCCCTGGCGGGTCATCGTCAACGTTCTTGGTTTTGGACCACGATAACTCAGCAACAGTGGGAGATGGGTTTTCTTATCGAAGAACAGTCGAACCGAGAACCGATCGGGACCAGTAACATCGACTACGTCCGCGGGCAAATCCTCGACGTCCGACTCTCCGACGTATTTAAACTCCACCTGCATCGACGCGGGCGGCATCAGGATCATCGCGAGCAAGTAGCGCGAGAATTCCGCCTGATACATGCGGCGCTGAGCGGCTTCCATTTGTTCGGGAGTAAGTTGTACGCCTCCTGGTCCACCCATGCGGATGATCATTCCGCCGCCACCACTCGATCCGCTCCACGCACGTTCGCCGTTGAGGCCGCGCGTATTAACGATCGACGTGCTCATGCCTCCGGGGTTCATCGAATCTTCGATCAGATACTTGTCCGGAAGTGAAATACTGATTTCGCGATCGCCGGCCATCTGACGATCGCCGAAGTTGCGTCGGTATTGCCCGTTGATATAAAGGCCAGCAATTTTTTGCAGCCGTTCGCCGCCCATCGCCTCGCGGGCTTGTTTGAGAACTTCCTCGGCGCGCGAGTCGTTGGCGAATACAGCCGATGCGGTGATAAGAGACACGATTAGAAGGGGAAATATTTTCTTCATGTCTCGTATTCACATGAGGCGCGTGGAAAGTTCCATTAAAAATGATCCGTGCTACACTTCGAGCACCGTGAACCTTCCCAACACGCTAACTTTGCTGCGCATCTTCATCGTGCCGCTGCTGGTTGTCGTCCTCCTGACGCCGTTTTCTGAGAACTGGTTTGGCGTACCGCGTCACGTGCTGGGTGTCGTAATGTTTTTGGGAGCAGCGTTGACCGATTATTTCGACGGTCGATTGGCGCGCAGTCGCGGGCAGGTGACGCGCCTGGGTCAACTGCTCGATCCGATCGCCGACAAGTTGCTGATCTCAGCGGCGCTGATCTCGCTCGTCGAGAATCAGCTCGCGCCTGCGTGGGCTGTTGTGATCATTATCGGGCGCGAGTTTGCCGTCACTGGATTGAGATCGATCGCGGCGGTTGAGGGAGTTGTGATATCGGCGTCGAAGATGGGCAAGTTCAAAATGCTGGCCCAGGTCGTTACGGTTGCTTTGTTGATTGTGTCGAGTGTGGGCGGGCAGCCGCCGGTGGCAAACTTCGGCAAGCCGTTTCCGACGATCGAGTTCTGGTCCGTGCCGGAGGTGCGAATGGCGTGGCAACACCTCGTCGCTGGTGGACCAACCACCGGCAATGACTGGCAGGTGCTTCTTTATACGGCGGGCAGGGCGATGCTGTGGCTGGTGGTTGTTTCAGCGTGCACTTCGATGTACAGCTACTTCAGTTCGTTCTACCGCGAATTCACGCGGATCGACGCAAAGCGAGACAACCTGCGTGAATCCGCGGCAAAACTCCCTTACTGAATTTCAACCCAATCGCCAGTGTGAACTTCATTCGTGACGCGGGTGATAATCGCAGTCGCCGTGCGTGACTGCACGTCGATAATCACCATCTCGCCGACGATTTTCCGAGGCATGGCCGGGCGGTCTTTCTTCACTTCACGCGACGTAATCGGACGATAGCGATAGCGTCCATTTGCATCGACGAACGCCGTTTCGTCTTTCGCGCGCGAGGCCTGGTTTCCAATGCCACCACCGCGGTAACGATCGCTCTGAAAACCGGTCGCTCGATTACGCGCCATTTCTTCGTTGTCGATGCGAGTTAGGTTGCCGGTTCCGAGCGGACGGTAGATCGTCAAGTAATCGCCGCGTTTCACGTTGTCTTCGCCACCGAGATCGATATAGACGATGTCGTTTTTTGTAAGTAATTCGCGGTTGTCCTTCGCCATCATCAGCCGTCCGACCGGTTTGTTGCTGGGATCGGCGAACCGGTCGAGATTGCCTTCGGCACGATGGAGTGGAGATTCGCGGACCGGAATGTCCACGAGGAGGTCACCCAGTAGCGCTGCGTGGCAGGTAAACGTGATCTTCGCGGCCGATGTCTCTTCACGCACCTTGAACACCTGCAACTGGCCGACTTCCTGAACGTAAGTCCCTAAAAACCCGACTTTCTTGCGATGGACGCCCTTCACGTCGCCGCGGGGACGGATAATCTGGAAGCTCTGGCCTTCTTTAATGCCCTGGCGCGATCCCGCGTTGATATAGACGATATCGCCGTCGGCGTAGGTCCGTTGTTCCTGTTCTTCCTCGGCGCCGACGATTTCGGGAGTCTGTCCAAACCGTTGATAACGGATATACCCGGCGCAAAAAAGGCTGGATTCACCGGCCACGCGGGCGGGTTGAGCCGAGGTCGGCAGGATCATGCGGGGTGTGGGGGCGGGTGTTTGTGCGTTCGCGACAAGCGGCAGCGCGAGCAGGCAAGCGAACGAGAACAGCAGCAGTTTCATCTCTAGTCTCCTTTAGGTTCTGAGTCACGGATTGGGGCAGGTGACGTGAGTGAGGCGGGTATGAGTGTAACATGATTAACACGAAAATAGGTCACTTATCCGCAAGTGTAGCCGCTACTTGCGTTTTTGAAACCTGCTTGGTAGTATCCGCATTTTGTCGGAATGTCGCTATAACTACTCTATAGCGGGCCGGCGTAGCTCAGTTGGTAGAGCATCTGATTTGTAATCAGAGGGTCGGGGGTTCAAGTCCCTTCGCCGGCTCCACGGCAGACTAAAAAGGATGCAGGGGTGGTCGAGTGGTTAATGGCACCGGGCTGTAAACCCGGCGGGCTCACGCCCTACGTAGGTTCGAATCCTACCCCCTGCACCAGCGTGAGAATTGCGAATTTCGAATTGCGGATTTTGAATTTAAAAAGGACTGAAAGCTTCAAATTTGCAATTCCGCATTTCGCAATTCGAAATTTTAAGGGCGGGTGTAGCTCAGTTGGTAGAGCATCAGCCTTCCAAGCTGAGGGTCGCGAGTTCGAATCTCGTCGCCCGCTCCAGTTTCCTTGACGCTTGAGAATTCGCGCCCGCGTAGCTCAGGGGTAGAGCGCCTCCTTGGTAAGGAGGAGGTCATGAGTTCAAATCTCATCGCGGGCTCCAGCGATTAACGAGACTAGTCGGGAACTTCGTTCCTAAGTTATTGGCATTTATTAAGAGAGAAGAGGCTAAGGCTAAAAGAGATGTCGAAGGAAAAATTTGACCGTTCGAAGCCGCACGTGAACATCGGGACGATTGGGCACGTGGACCACGGGAAGACGACGCTGACGGCGGCGATCACGAAAGTGCTGGGGAAGAACAATCCGAAAGTGCAGTTTGTGGCCTTCGATCAGATCGACAAGGCGCCGGAAGAGAAAGCGCGCGGGATCACGATCGCGACGGCGCACGTGGAATATGAGACGAAGAACCGTCACTACGCGCACGTGGACTGTCCGGGACACGCGGACTACGTGAAGAACATGATCACGGGCGCGGCGCAGATGGACGGGGCGATCCTGGTGGTGGCAGCCACAGACGGGCCGATGCCGCAAACACGCGAGCACATACTGCTGGCCAGACAGGTGGGTGTGCCGGCGATGGTGGTGTTCATGAATAAGGCCGACGCGGTTGACGATCCGGAGTTGCTGGAGTTGGTGGAATTGGAAGTGCGCGAGTTGTTGAGTGCGTATGAGTTTCCTGGCGACGATATTCCGGTGATCAAGGGTTCGGCGCTGAAGGCCTTGGAAGGGGATCCGAGTTGGGAGAAGACGGTAGAAGAACTGATGGATGCGGTAGACAGCTACATACCGACGCCGGAGCGCGACATCGAGAAGCCGTTTTTGATGCCGGTGGAAGACATCTTCACGATCCAGGGCCGCGGCACAGTGGCGACAGGTAGAGTGGAGCGCGGCAAGGTGAAGGTGAACGAGACTGTGGAGATAGTTGGCATCCGTCCGACCACAAAGACCGTGGTGACGGGCGTCGAGATGTTCAAGAAGCTGCTGGACGAAGGCGTGGCAGGCGACAACGTCGGCTTGCTGCTGCGCGGTATTGAGCGCAAGGACATCGAGCGCGGCCAGGTGATCTCGAAGCCCGGCTCGATTACGCCGCACACGAAGTTCAAGGCCGAAGCGTATGTGCTGACGAAGGAAGAAGGTGGACGCCACACTCCGTTCTTCACGGGATACCGGCCGCAGTTTTACTTCCGCACGACGGACGTGACCGGCATCGCGCACCTGCCCGAAGGAGTGGAGATGGTGATGCCTGGCGACAACGTGGCGATGTCGATCGAGTTGATCGCACCCATCGCGATGGAGAAGGGATTGCGCTTCGCAATTCGTGAAGGCGGTCGCACGGTTGGCGCCGGAACAGTTTCAGAAGTGCTTGAGTAAAGATCGGATTTAGTTATGCCACGCGACAATATCGTACTTCAGTGTAACGAGTGTAAGAGTCGAAACTACGTTACGACGAAGAACAAGAAAACGACTCCGGACCGGTTGGAATTCAGCAAATTCTGTCGCCGTTGCCGACGACACACAGGTCACAAAGAGACCAAGTGACGCTATTGATTAGGCCGGAGGGGTATAACCCGGAGGGGTATAGTGTCAACGGTTAGCACGTCGGTCTCCAAAACCGAAAGTCCGGGTTCGAATCCTGGTACCCCTGCCAAGTGAAGCGGCAAACACGGATTTGGCGTAGACAGTAGTCAGGAAGTTATGGCTGAGACAAAAAATCCAGAAGCACCAATCGTGGCGCCACGCGCGACACGTTTTGGTGACGGACCGGAGGAAAAAGTCGCGCGTCGCGAGCGCGGCCATACCGGACATCAAACGGGACCCATTGGCCGGATCGGACAGTTTTTGCACGACGTGCGACAGGAGTTGAAGCGCGTTTCGTGGCCGACCCTCCAGCACGTGCAAAACACAACGCTCATCACGCTCGCCGCTGTAGCATTCTTCGCCGTTTATTTATGGGGCATCGATCAGGCGTTGTCACGAGCCATCATTCCCGGACTGGAATGGTTGATAGAGAGAATAGCAAGGTTGTTGGGCCTCGCTTGATGAAAAGAGTTTTCTAATGCAGCAGTGGTTTATCCTCCATACGTACTCGGGACACGAGAAAAAGGTGCGCGATAGTCTGAAGGCCCGCATCCGCGATACGGATCTACAGAACGAGATCATCGAGGTGCTGGTGCCGACCGAGACCGTTGTCGAAATGCGCGGCAACAAGCGTATCGAATCGTCGCGTATGTTTTATCCCGGTTATGTGCTGGTGCAGATCGAGTGCGACGAGCGTGGGCATATTCCTGACAACGTGTTCCACATGATCAAGTCGACGCCGAAGGTGACGGGTTTCGTCGGCGGGCACAATCCGACGCCGTTGACGCCGCAGGAAGTCGATCAGATCGTCCACAACGTGACCGAAGCAGCCGAGAAGCCAAAACCGAAGTTCTCTTACGCAGCCGGCGAGACGGTGCGTATCAAGTCCGGTCCATTCCAGAGTTTTACCGGCAAAGTTGAAGAAGTTAATGAAGATAAGTCGACATTGAAAGTGACCGTGACGATCTTCGGACGATCGACGCCCGTCGAATTGAACTTTCTCGATGTAGAGAAGGTCACTTTTGCAGAAGAAGAGTAGTTTATGGCAAAGAAGATAACAGGTTATATAAAACTACAAGTTCCGGCAGGCAAGGCCAATCCGGCGCCCCCAATCGGACCCGCCCTGGGTCAGCACGGCGTGAACATCATGGAGTTTTGCAAAGCGTTCAACGCCAAGACGGCCCAGATGGATCCCGACCTGAAGATTCCCGTCGTGATCACCGTCTTCGCCGATCGTTCGTTTACGTTTGAGACCAAGACGCCTCCGGCAGCCGACCTGCTCAAGAAAGCCGCAGGGATTCCGAAGGGTTCGGGCAAGCCGAATCGCGAAAAGGTAGGCTCAATCTCGAAGGCAAAGATTGAAGAGATTGCAAAAACGAAATTGCAGGATCTAAACACCTCGAGTCTCGAATCGGCTATTCGAACTATCGAAGGCACCGCCAGACAAATGGGCCTCACCGTCGAGTGAGGCATTTCGAATTGCGAATTTCGAATTGCGAAATTGCAATCGGAATGCGCCAGAGAGAGGGAGAAACGACACGGACTGCGTTTCAAATTCGAATTCGCAATCCGAAATTCGAAATCGTTTCGTTAGCACCTCAGGAGTAATAATGAAGAAACACGGAAAGAAGTATCGCGCTGCGCTCGAAAAACTCGAGGCGGGGAAGAAGTACGATCTCGCGACCGGCGTCGCGAAAGTCAAAGAGATCGCGTTCGCGAAATTCGACGAAACAGTTGAACTGACAGTGTGGCTCGGCGTGGATCCGCGCAAAGCCGATCAGCTCGTTCGCGGAACGCTCGTGTTACCGCACGGTCTCGGCAAATCGAAAACCGTCGTCGTAATCGCTCAGGGCGACAAGGTCAGGGAAGCAGAAGAAGCCGGAGCGGATATCGTCGGCGGTGAAGACATCGTCAACCGCATTAAAACTGGCTGGACCGACTTCGACGCGGTTATCGCCACGCCCGACATGATGCGACTCGTCGGCGGTCTCGGAAAAGTGCTTGGCCCACGTGGCTTGATGCCTAATCCGAAGACCGGGACGGTCACGCCCGATGTGGCCACTGCAGTCAAGGAAACAAAAGCCGGTAAGGTCGAGTATCGCGTCGACAAGACAGGCGTGATTCACGTTGGCGTCGGCAAAGTTTCATTCGACAACGAGAAGCTTCGCGAAAATGCGAAAGCCTTGCTCGACGCGGTGGTGAAAGCGAAACCGGCGACTGCGAAGGGCAAGTATGTGAAGAAGGTTAACCTGGCCTCGACGATGAGTCCCGGAGTTTTGCTCGACGAAGCAGCTTATGCGAAGTGAGTATTTGCGAGGGTGAACGAAGACTATGAAGAATAAAGCACGAAAACAACAGGATCTCGATCAACTCACCGAAGCATTCAAGAATGCGCAGGCGGCAATGCTGGTCGGTTTCCAGAAAATGACCGTCGCGAAAGATCAGGAGCTTCGCAATCAGTTGCGCGAAGCTGGCGTTTCGTACGAGGTCGTAAAGAACACTTTGGCGCGCCGCGCTTCCGAAGGCACGGCCCTCGAGCCCGCGAGCGAGCATTTCAAGGGAGTGACGGCAGTGGCACTGAGCAATGGCGATCCGGTGGGGCTATCCAAGGCGATCTCAAAATTCGCCAAGGCCAATCCGGACATCTTTACGTTCAAGGCCGGTATCGTCGAAGGCAAGGTTGTAGCTCTGAACGAGGTGGAAGCCATTGCGAGTCTTCCGTCGAAGGAAGAGTTGATTTCAAAAGTAATGTTTCTTATCAACTGCCAGGCGCAGCGTTTGGTCACGGTTATTTCGGCGGTGCCACGCAATCTGGCGATAGTTGTCAAACAGATCGGTGAACAAAAGACCGCGTAGCAGGATTGCGAATTTGGAATTGCGGAATGCGAAATTAAAGTTTCCGCGAATTCGCAATTCGCATTTCGAATTTCGCAATTGTTTTTGAGGAGGATAGAAGGTTAATCATGGCAGCAACACGCGAAGACGTAATTGAATTTTTGAAGAACATGACGCTTCTGGAAGCTTCGCAACTCGTCAAAGAGTTGGAAGAGACCTTCGGCGTTTCGGCAGCGGCTGCGGCAGTGGCGGCGGCTCCGGCAGCTGGAGGCGGTGGCGGTGAAGCAGCGGCCGCAGCGGAAGAAAAGACCGAGTTTGACGTGATCCTGCAGGCCGTTGGCGGCAATAAGATCAACGTGATTAAGGTCGTCCGCGAGGTTACTGCGCTTGGTTTGAAGGAAGCCAAGGATCTGGTCGAAGCAGCCCCCAAGGCAGTCAAGGAAGGCGTTTCGAAGGAAGAGGCCGAAACCATTAAGCAGAAGCTGTCCGACGCAGGTGCGACCGTTGAGGTTAAGTAACACAAATTTCTTCAATCTGTGTTATCTGCGAGTCGGCTTGACAGTTAAATCGTTCGTTGGCTAAGTTAAGGGAGTATTGGAGGCGCTGGCGTTACTCCCAGAAAAATTGACGGATAAATCCGCCGCTTTTGCGAAGAAGCGGTCAGGGCATTGTGCGCTCTGACCGCCTTTCGGCGTCTCTACGTTATTTGGTATTGGGCAATCGATTAAGGAATCTCACTCATGTCAGCAAATCTGCTTCAAACAATAAATACAGGATTAGGACGACGAACCAGTCAGGCTCCCGATCGAGTCGACTTTTCAAAGATCGCGACGGCCGTTCGCATTCCCAACCTGATCGAGATCCAACGCGAATCGTACAACCGATTCCTGCAAATGGATCTGCTGCCGGAAGAGCGCGAGGGTACGGGTCTGCAAGCGGTGTTTCAATCCGTGTTTCCAATTTCAGACTTTCGCGGCACCGCCACGCTCGACTTCGTCGAGTATCAGATCGGTAACTGGCAGTGCAAATGCGGACGTCTTGAAGGTCTCAACTACCTGCGCTCGAACTGTAAGAACTGCGGTTCGACGATCAAAGTTAACCCGCTCGCCGCCGGCGACACTCTGTGTCACCGTTGCGGCACATTCAACTTCGTGCGCCCGCAGTTGTGCGAAAACTGCGGCGAGCCCGTCGGCCTGAAGCATAAGCACGACCAGCAGGAGTGCCAGGAACGCGGAATGAGTTACAGCGTGCCGCTGAAGGTAAAGATCCGGCTCACTGTCTTCGATAAGGATCCCGACACTGAGGTCTTGTCGATCCGCGACATTAAAGAAGAGGAAGTGTTCTTCGGCGAAATTCCGTTGATGACCGATAACGGCACTTTCATCATCAACGGCACGGAGCGCGTCATCGTTTCACAGCTTCATCGTTCGCCGGGAGTCTTCTTCAAACGCGGCGCGATCTACGTCGCGAAGATCATTCCGTATCGCGGTTCGTGGGTCGAGTTTGAATACGACCAGAAAAACCTGCTTTACGTGCGCGTCGGCAAGCGCAAGTTTCTCGCGTCGATCTTTCTGCGCGCGCTCGGCCTCTGGTTCAACCAGAAAGTCGATCTGAAAGGACTCCGCACCGATTCGCTGTTGGAAGAAGCCGTCAAGAATGCTTCTTTCAGTGACGAAGACATGCTGCGCGCCGTTTACGTCACCGATACGATTCGCATTGAAGAAGGCCGGCTGCACGTGCAGGTTCCGGACCAGGGACCGACGCACCTGGTCGGCATGAAGGTCGACTACGACATCAAGGGCCGTGGGGGCGATCCGATCGTTCGCAGTGGCAAGAAAGTCACATCGTCAGCGCTCGAGGCGATGCGCAAGACGAACACCGGAGAAGTCGAGATCGACTCGTCGCAGCTCGAAGGCTCCTTCGCACTCGGCGACATCGTGAACACCGAGAGCGGCGAGATCATTCTCGAAGCGAACAACGAAATCACACCGGCAAAACTGCAGGAGATCATCGAAACCGGCATCAAGGAGTTTTCAGTCTTCTTCCCCGAACGCGACGACGTCGGTCCGGTGTTGTCGTTGACGTTGAAGAAAGACGTGATCACCAAGCCGGTTGACGCATTGCTGGAAATCTACCGCAAGATGCGTCCCGGCGATCCGCCGACCGTTCAGACTGCTTATCGTCTGCTCGAAGCGATGTTCTTCGATCCGCGAAAGTTTGACTTTTCGCGCGTCGGCCGTCTCAAGTTCAACATCAAGATGGGCAAGCCTGAGCTCAATCGTATCGACGATCCGCTGCTCTCGGCACACGACTTCTACGAAGTCGTCGGCTACGTGTTGAAGATGCGCAAGAACCCGTCTGAATATCAGGCGGACGACATCGATCACCTTGGTAACCGCCGCGTGCGCGCGGTCGGTGAACTCCTCGAGAACCAGTTCCGCATCGGTCTGGAACGAATGGAGCGCGCGATCAAGGAGAAGATGTCGATCCACCAGGAAATGCAGACGACAATGCCGCGCGATCTGATCAACGCGAAGCCGGTGACGGCTGCCGTGCGCGAATTCTTCGGATCGAGCCAGTTGTCGCAGTTTATGGACCAGACGAATCCGCTTTCCGAAATCACGCACAAGCGGCGTCTTTCGGCACTTGGACCGGGTGGTCTATCGCGTGAACGCGCGGGGTTCGAAGTTCGCGACGTGCACCCGACTCACTACGGCCGTATCTGTCCGATTGAGACGCCAGAAGGTCCGAACATCGGGTTGATTTCGAGTCTGTCGTGCTTCGCGCGCATCAACGAGTTCGGGTTTATCGAAGCTCCGTATCGCAAGGTAAGTGAAGGGCGCGTCGTCGAGTACGTGCGCGTAATCAATGGCGGCGATACGAAGTTCAAACCCGGCGATCACGTTCCGGTCGAGGACGTCGAGAAAGCCAACAAGAAACTGAGCGGCGACTCACGCAAGGCTGAATCCGAACCATGGCCGTTCTACCTGACCGCGTGGGAGGAAGACAAACACGTAGTCGGTCAGGCGAACATCGAACTCGACGCGGATGGCAACATCGTCAATGAGCGCAACGCCGCCCGAAAAGCAGGCGAGTTCATCCTCGCGCTGCGCAAGGACATCGAGTATGTCGACGTTTCGCCGAAACAGCTCGTGTCGGTGGCCGCTTCGTTGATTCCGTTCCTCGAGAACGACGACGCTAACCGCGCGTTGATGGGTTCAAACATGCAACGCCAGTCAGTGCCGTTGCTCCGTGCGGAAGCGCCGTACATCGGCACCGGCATGGAGAAAGTCACAGCGCGTGACTCCGGCGCGGTCGTCGTCGCCAAGCGCGACGGCGTGGTCGACTACGTCGATTCGGAACGCATCATCGTCAAGGCCGATCACAACGTCGACGGCACGATCTCCCGCGAAGTGACGGCGGACATCTACACGTTGATCAAGTTCAAGCGTTCGAACCAGAACACCTGTATCAATCAACGTCCGATTGTTCACGTCGGCGAGCGAGTCGAGAAAGGCCAGGTTATCGCCGATGGTCCATGCACGGATCGCGGTGAGCTCGCGCTCGGACGCAACGTGCTCGTGGCGTTCATGCCTTGGCGCGGTTACAACTTCGAAGACGCGATCCTCGTTTCCGAGCGGCTGGTGAAAGAGGACTACTACACCTCGATTCACATCGAAGAGCTCGAAATCGAAGCGCGCGATACGAAACTCGGCCCGGAAGAGATTACGCGCGACATTCCGAACGTCGGCGAGAACATGCTCCGCGATCTCGACGAAAGCGGCATCATTCGCATCGGCGCCCAGGTGAAACCGGGATCGATTCTGGTCGGTAAAGTTACACCGAAAGGCGAGACGCAACTGACCGCGGAAGAGAAACTGCTTCGCGCGATCTTCGGTGAGAAAGCAGGCGACGTTAAAGACGCGTCACTCGTCAGTCCTCCGGGTATCGATGGCACCGTCGTCGACGTGCAGGTCTTCACTCGCAAGGGCCAGGAGAAAGATCAGCGCTCGCTGTCGATCGAGCAGGACGAAGAAGATCGTCTGCGACGCGACCTTGAAGATGAGATCCGTATCCTCCGCGAACAGCGTGACGAGCGAATCTACGAACTGCTCGAAGGCCGCAAGTTGTCAGCCGATCTGACTGCCAACAGAGAAGTATTAATAGAAAAGAACGTTCCGATCACGCGCGAGATGTTAAAGGCGGTCGAGCCGAAGGCGCTGCGCAAAGTGCAGCTCGCTTCTGCGCGCATAGACATCGGCGCCGAGATCAAGGAATACGAAGATCGAACTGAACGTCAGATCAAGATCCTCTCCGACATCTACGAAGAGAAGATCGCGAAGCTGCGGCAGGGTGACGAGCTTTCACCGGGCGTAATCAAGATGGTGAAAGTGTTCATTGCCATGAAGCGCAAGCTTTCAGTCGGCGACAAGATGGCCGGGCGTCACGGTAACAAAGGCGTCATCGCCCGGATCCTTCCGGAGGAAGACATGCCGTATCTTCCTGATGGAACGCCGGTCGAGATCGTTTTGAACCCGCTGGGCGTGCCGTCGCGCATGAACGTGGGCCAGATCCTCGAGACGCACCTCGGCTGGGCCGCGCGTGTGCTTGGTCTGCACTTCGCGACGCCGGTGTTTGACGGCGCGAGCGAAGTTGAGATCAAGAAGAAATTGCAGCAAGCCGGGAGCCGCGCCACCGACCTGGGACTTCCGGAAATCGTTAACGAGTCAGGCAAGGCTGTGTTGTACGACGGACTAAGCGGCGATCCGTTCGAGCAGAAAGTGACAGTCGGCTACATCTACATGTTGAAACTGTCGCACCTGGTCGACGACAAGATTCACGCTCGTTCGATTGGACCTTACAGCTTGATCACGCAACAACCGCTGGGCGGCAAGGCGCAGTTTGGCGGACAGCGCTTTGGAGAAATGGAGGTGTGGGCGCTCGAAGCTTATGGCGCGGCGCACATTCTTCAGGAGTTGCTGACCGCGAAGTCTGACGACGTTGCCGGACGTTCCAAGATCTATGAGGCGATCGTAAAAGGCGAAGCGGACTTCGATCCGGGTCTACCCGAATCGTTCAACGTGCTGGTGCGTGAACTTCAGTCGCTTTGTCTCGACGTCGAACTGATTAACAAGAAGGCTGCGGGTGACGGCGCCGAAGACGGTGTCGGCGAAGCGATCGTTACGAGTGCCGTGGAAGCTTAAAGAATTGCGAATTGTGGAAATTCGAATTGCGAATTGAAAACGCAAATTCGAAATTCGCAATTCGAAGTTCGCAATCGGAAATAGGAGAAATATGTTTCGATTCCAACAAGAAAAGACGCAACTGGCTCCTGACTTTGAAGCTATTCGTATCTCACTTGCGTCACCGGAAAAAATCCGGCAATGGTCGCATGGTGAGGTGACCAAGCCAGAAACAATCAA